>Ga0137307_100155_pt1 | contig 106369 bp, 94 predicted proteins | sample NAcewD2O_March_2_FD_97180 | JGI IMG/M metagenome (GOLD analysis project Ga0137307, IMG submission 97180) | Mouse cecal microbial communities from Vienna, Austria - N-Acetylglucosamine amended D2O_March | ecosystem: Host-associated > Mammals > Digestive system > Large intestine > Cecum | place...
TTCAGAGTGGTGGAGGTACAAAGGACCTGTGAAGCTACGGCAACCCCGTTAATCTGACGGAAGGTGCCAACCTGAGCGAGTTACTATTTGCGGCAAGTACAGTAGCAATAGTTCGAACAATAAGAGGATTTGATTATCGGGAAACCAATCACTTCCGCTTATTCAGTCGAGTAAGCGGAATTTTTTTAGGAGGAAGTACAAATGGAAAAACTTTTATTTACTTCAGAATCAGTAACTGAAGGACATCCTGACAAGGTGTGTGACGCGATTTCTGACGCCATTCTCGATGCGCTGATGGAGCAGGACCCCATGAGCCGCGTTGCCTGTGAGACAGCAACCTGTACCGGATTTGTGCTTGTAACCGGCGAGATTACAACAAAGGCATATGTGGACATTCCAAAGATTGTGCGCGATACCGTGAAAGAAATCGGATATGACAAGTCTGCGTATGGTTTTGATGGAAATACCTGTGCGGTATTTACAGCAATCGATGAGCAGTCTGGCGATATCGCAATGGGTGTGGACAAGGCACTCGAGGCAAAGCAGATGAGCGATGCTGAGATTGAGGCGATCGGCGCAGGCGATCAGGGTATGATGTTTGGCTATGCGACCAACGAGACAGAGGAGTATATGCCTTATCCTATTTCACTCGCACATAAGCTCGCATTACAGCTTACCAAAGTGCGCAAGGACGGCACCTTGAAGTATTTAAGACCCGATGGAAAGACACAGGTGTCTGTAGAGTATGATGAGAACGGCAAACCCAAGCGCCTTGAGGCGGTCGTGCTCTCCACGCAGCATGATGAAGATGTGACACAGGAGCAGATTCATGCAGATATCAAGAAGCATGTGTTTGATGCGATTCTGCCGCAGGAATTAGTCGATGCAGATACCAAGTTTTTCATCAACCCTACAGGGCGTTTTGTCATTGGCGGACCGCACGGCGATGCAGGTCTGACAGGACGTAAGATTATCGTGGATACATATGGCGGATATGCGCGTCACGGCGGCGGTGCATTCTCTGGAAAGGACTGCACCAAGGTGGACAGAAGCGGCGCTTATGCTGCCAGATATGTAGCAAAAAATCTGGTTGCGGCAGGTCTTGCAGACAAGTGTGAGATTCAGTTGTCTTATGCAATTGGTGTGGCGCAGCCTACTTCTATCAATGTGGATACTTTTGGCACAGGCAAACTTGACAGCGAGAAGCTGGTTGAGATTGTGCGCGAGAACTTTGATCTGCGTCCTGCTGGAATCATCGAGATGCTGGAGCTGAGAAGACCCATCTACAAGCAGACGGCAGCTTACGGTCATTTTGGACGCAATGACCTTGACCTTCCTTGGGAAAAGCTGGACAAGGTAGAAATCTTAAAGAAGTATTTATAATAGAAGAAATTATAACATGATAGCGTTTGACAGAAGTCTGCTTTATAGGTATTATACTTATAAAGCAGGCTTTTGTGTTGTAGTCATCATCGTCTCGCGTGACGGCCATTTATGATACACTGTATATAAAATTACATAGTAGAATGAAAAGGGTGCATAGACGCGCCATACGAAAGATGAATTGTGAAGTAAAGGAAATAAATGATATGGGAATCAGTAAAAAGCACTATCAATTGCAGGCTCTAGATTTGTGGGATTTTCCGACACTTGTGAGAAAAGCGCGTGAAATACAGAATATTACGTTGGAAGATTTGTGCGAGGGCATCTGTTCTTTTAGTATGATTGGTAGAATCGAAAGAGGAGAAAGATTCCCGGATAAAGAACTTCGCGACAGGATTCTGGCAAGGCTTGGCGTCTGTAGCGATGGCTATGAAAACTTTCTGTTTTACGAAGATTATCTTGTGTGGAAGAGAAAGCAGGGAATTGTCAATGCCATTGAAAAGTCAAATTATGAGACGGCAGAAAATTTATTAAAATATTATGATGAGACAGATGAGACGGATAAATTAGGAAAACAGTTTGAGCTGGTTATGAGGGCACAGATGATGCAGAAGCGGCATGAACCGCCAGATTTGATCGCACAAATGTGTGAAAAGGCAGTCAAACTGACCGTTCCGGAGATTGATGAGCGGGCGGTGGGTAAACTCTGTCTTTCAGTGCACGAGCTGGATATGATACTGGAATACACAAAGTACTGCCACCCGGAAAAGCTGGCGTCACGGTGTGAAGAAATTTTGACGTACATCAAAAGTGACATGTTTGATATATACAGTTATGTGAAGATCTATCCGAAAGTGGTTTATTACCTGTATATCAGCACACCGGAAGCAGCGCGTGACTGGACGCGGACCCTCAGACTCTGCAACGATGGCATCGAACAGCTGCGCACAGCAGGCAGAATGTACTATTTATGGGAACTTCTGGAAATCAAGAAAGAGGGAATGACAAAACTGTATCATAAAGTTGGCGACAGCAAAGGCGCAATTACCGAGCAGACGTTAGAAAACAGTATTCACACGACGGCGGAGTGGTTAGAGGCACTGGATTTTGTGCACAATCTCTGCGGAACACACAGAAGAATGGAAAGTTCATGTTATCTGTATCAACAGAAAGAAGCTTACTGCATCAGTGATGTGATCAGAAGAAGGCGCGAGATGCTCGGACTCACCAAAAAGAAGCTCTGCGAGGGAATTTGTTCTGAAAAGACAATCGGCAGGTTAGAGGCAAATAAGACAAAACCGCATATTGAGGTAGTGAGGTTGCTGTTTGAGAAGATGAATTTGTCTGGTGAGTATCAAAGATGGCAGGTTGTTACAGATGATGTTAGGGCGTTTACGATTGTGAATGAGATTATGCGTTGTAATAACAATCAAGAGTTTAATAAAACCGAGAAACTTTTGAGTGAATTGTCACAATATATTTGTAAGGAAAGCGCTATTAATAAGCAGTATAAAGAAAGAATTGAGGTTATTATAAAACAACGACAAGGTAAAATATCTATTGAGGAAGCAATAGAACAGTTAATAAAAATTTTGGAATATACGCTTCCATATGAGGCAGTAATAAAAGATGGAACTAAATATCTAACGAATGTAGAAATGCAAATAGTCCTTGATATTGCTATTAATATTGGGATGTCAAATATGAATGAAGTATTCGAAGTCCTATTAAAACTTTGTGAACAGATGGAAGTGGATGAAGGAATATCAGAACATATTGCAGCATGGGAAACAATAATGATAAATATTGCTAATGTATATGGGGAAATGGCAGAATATTCTAAATCAAACTCAGTGTGTTATCAGATTATTCAGGAAGATGTTCATTGTTATAGAATGAATTTGCTAGAGTTTATTATATACAATATTGCTTGGAATGAGGGAGAAAAGAGAAAGAAAAATATCCCCGTAGAAAAGGGATATGAAGAAGGGCGTTATATCAATAATTGCATTGCTTTATGTCAGATTAACAAAAATTATATTAGTGAGATGATTGCGAAAAAACATAAGGAACAGCTATAATGATATTAAAAATGAAAATCAGAACCGGGTCTCATATCACTCAACGGCATAACACCCTCTTCCTCAGTAACCTCACCCTCACCAAAATCAACTGTAGGAGCAACAGCAGTACACAATGTCAATGCTAAAGCAAGTGATAAAGACAAATTCATTAATTTTTTCATAGGTAAATCCTTCTTTCTTTAAAATATAGTTTTGTAGGAACTGCACAGAAGGAACGGTTGGACCGGCTACGGTATACATACTCATAGGTAGGTTACGCAAAGTAATTTGATCACGAAAGTAAAAAATTACGGTGGTGATTAGCGTATCTGTAAACGCAAAGTATTGTGTTTTAAGAAACGCTAATAGTGGTAGATGGATAGTATATTTAAGCCAGTTTTATCGTTTCTTCAAGAGCAGTTCCTTATGTAGAATTATAGGTCTCGTTCAGACACTTATATTAAAACGCATAATGGCGATAAGTTCAATGCCCAGAGTTGTCCAAAAAGCAAATTTTTTGTTGGACATCTCTGGGCATTGAACTTTTGAGAGGGTCATGTTACAGTATCCATACTATACAGAGGAACATTCGAGAATGATACCTGCGTCTAGCAAAATAGGAATGAATAAAATAAAAGGGACGAAAAAAATAGAAGCAACAAATACGAACTGTGAAAAATGGCTTGAAGCATTCAAACAGCTTCGGTCATCTAAGTTACAAAGGAGAAAGATCTTGAAAACATCAAAGTACTATATTTCAGCAAAAATTGATAACTGTGTTCTGTATTACAATCTGGTCAATGACACGCTGTTGAGCCTTCCCGCGGCGCTCGAAGAGGGCTGTATAAAGTGTCTGGAAAATCCAAACGACAAGGACACGATTTATTGGCAGAAATTATACAATGACCATTTTATATTGGACGACAATCATGATGAAATGAAGGAAATCCAGCATAGGCACTGGCGGTCCGCCAACGAGGTAAGTGAGTACAGCCTTACTGTGCTTTGTACCCTGAAATGTAATAGCGAGTGCACCTATTGTTATCAGAGAAATCTTGAGTTTGAGTACGAGGAGATGACAGAATCGGATTTTGACGGGTTATATCAATATCTTTGCCAAGTGCCTCAGCGGAATATCCATATCAACTGGTTTGGTGGAGAGCCGATGCTGCTCAAGAATCAGATTTTGAGCTTTTGCAGGAAAGCGGACAGAGACCGGAAGCATCTCTATAGCCATTCGCTTTCAACCAATGGTTCGATCTATGATGAGCGGTTTTTCAGGGAGATGGAGCAATATGGCTTGACCAATGTCAACGCGTCTATGGTCGGACTCGGAGACAATCACAATAAACTCAGACCATCACAGGACTATGACGCAGAGACGGTGGTCAAAAATCTGCTCAAAATGACAAGGCATACGACAGTCGTCATAAACATCAACCTTTGCAAGAGTAACATTGGCCAAGCAAAAGAAATCCTTGAGCGCTTTGTCTCGTACCAGTATTTGCCAATCCGTTTTAGTTTTTCGAGAATTGCAAGCTATGACCACATACCCTGCAAGGAGGAAGAGCTGGATATTGATACCTATATGAAACGGGTGATTGAGCTGTCAAACTGGGCATTGGACCAAGGCTTTGTCATTTGCGATATGAGCTGTTTTCAGAATTTTGGCGTGTACTGCGGCGCATACTCAAAGCACAATGAAGTAGTTGGCCCGGGCTTGTATGTGTACCAGTGTGACCGTACTTACAATCCAGCGGACGCCAAAGGACAGATTGTAGAGGGCAAGTTTGTCTGGAAAGATAACTGTGCAGACTGTGAAAACGCCGGCGCTTGTCTGGACCCTTTTGCAGTTGAGGAGTGCAAAGACTGCAAAATCCTGCCATACTGTAATGGCGGATGTGATTATCTGAGAAAAATCGGCAAGAGTGCCTGCCCAGTAGAGAAGGATTACTTGGAAGAGTATCTGAAATTGTATTATAGGATTTTTTATCAGGGATAAGTCAAAATAGAAAAATAAAAATAGCCTTTGAAAAAAGTGTCAATATTTTTTTGGCACTTTTTTTATGTTTGCGCTTTCTAACAAAAAGCAGTAAAATTGAGACAATATGTGAAAGGGAAAAGGTTTATTTATTATGAGAAGTTCTTACAAAAAAGAAGATGTCACGATGCTGTTAAAGGACATTACAGGGCTGGTGAAGCCCCAGCCGACAGAAGAACGCGAACGCTTGATACAGTCTGGGCGGCACTACAGTGAGATGCTTCCGGTCGAGTATGTGCCGACGCAGAGATATATGGAGGTTTACAAAGAAGCCCTTCGCAATTTTGCGCAGCCGACAGCCTTGGCGGTGGGGAGGGTGTCGGACAAGATCATACAGGCAAGGGGAAAAGAGGTCGTGCTCGTGTCTCTTGCGAGGGCGGGGATTCCAATTGGCATTTTGATCAAGCATTTTATTTGGCAGAAATATCGGCTCGAAGTGCCGCATTATGCGATTTCCATCATAAAGGGAAGGGGCATTGATGATAATGCAATGAACTATTTGCTAAAACAGTATCAGCCAAGGCAGCTTCTGTTTGTGGACGGGTGGATTGGAAAAGGGGCGATTCTGGACGAGCTGCGGCAGGCTGTCGAAGCCTATGAGGGAGTTTCGCCAGAGCTTGCAGTGGCGGCAGACCCCGCAAATGTGACAGCGTTATGCGGTACGCACGAGGATATTCTGATACCGAGCTCCTGTCTGAATTGTACTGTGTCAGGACTGGTGAGCCGGACTGTTTTGCGGGAGGACATCATAGGGCCGAATGATTTTCACGGTGCAGTATATTATGGAGAGCTGGCAGATGCAGATTTGTCCTATGAGTTTCTTGATGCCATCGAGCAGTGGTTTCCCAGAGACGTACAAAGAAAAGTGCAGCAATCAAAAACAGAACATTCAAAAACAGAACATTCAAAAGCAGCGCAGTTACCATCAGACCAACTGCAAACAGAAAAGCAGCAAGCATCAGCAGCCGCCAGCGGATATGGCATTGATGAAGTGCGCGCCTTGGCAGAGGTGTTTGGAGTATCAGAGCTTCAACTGATCAAACCCGGAATCGGCGAGACGACACGCGTGCTTCTCCGGCGCGTTCCTTGGAAAGTATTGATAGATGCGCGCTACAGAAACAATCCCGAATTAGGCCATATCGTGCGTCTTGCCGAGGAGAAGCAGGTGCCGATTGAATTTTATCCGCTCAGGCATTACAAGTGCTGCGGCATCATCAAGAAGTTAGCAGAGGCTTAGAGTGCGTTTGAGAAACTTTTTTCAATACGCTTTTATACCGAAGTATTCAGCCATGAGCAGCGTGCGGAGTGCCCAGTTTGAATGCGTTTTGTATTCGTTCATGCGCTCCTTGCTGACGCTGCCAGCCACCAGCGAGTGTGATGATTTATCCCAGTTTAGGACAGCAGCGGCATCTTGATAATCCTTTTGCGGGACTTTGTAGGCTTCGTTGACAACTTCAATCTGGCTGGGGTAAATGACCGTCTTTCCGACAAAACCGCAGAGCTTGTCATCTGCAAGCTCGTGATACAGCCCTTTTTGCCAGTTACTGCTTTGATAGTACTCCCACACCGGACCAGAGACGACGTAATCCATGCCGTAGACAGTGATAATATCACTGAAAATCGTGGCAATTGGGCGGATTTGGTGAATTGACTCGTCGTCATGGCGCCGGAAGCCGAACATGTGGCAAAGGTCATTTCCGCCGACACGGATATTCAACACATTTTTCTCAACCGAATCAAGTTTTTGCTTTAATTGATATAAAATTTCGTAGCGGGTTCTGAGGTCAATGATGCTGGGACTTTCAAAGATGGGCATGGTGTACACAGGAGTTGCCGAAGCCTCGTTTACCTTAATGATTTCTTGGATAAATCCGTCCGCGTTCTCAAGTGAAAATTTGGGCAGGATATAGCCTGTAATCAGGCGGGCGCTTTCGCCAAATGCCTTGTGGAGTCTGCCAATCTGCCGCGCATTTCGCACCCGCACAAAAATTTTTGGCACATAAAAATCATTCTGCATAGACTGCTGGTCTAACTGGCGCAGCGTCTGGATTAAGATGTGCTCCGCTTCCGCCACGCTGTCGTCACGTATGGTATCCTCCAGACACAGCGCAAGAGAATATTTGGTGCCAAAACGCTGTTTCACAATGGAGTCGGCAATGTTTTTCCTGTTTGCGGGGCAGTACAAGAGCGCGCCCACGCTGTAATATAGCAAACTATTGTTCATAATTCAAAAGGTCTCCTCAATGCTGATTTATGTATAAATACATACACTATAACACACCCTCTGGCAAAATGATAGTAGTAGTGCGCGCAATATTTCATTTGTGTTGACTTTATAGCGTGATATTAGTAAAATATGAATAGAATGGTACTGTTAAAGGAGGTATTGCTATGAATATTCGCCCATCTGCGGCAATATGTCAGAATTATAATGAAATTGCAGAATTGTGCAGAAAGACGGAGGAGCCTATATTTCTTACCAAGAATGGTGAAGGTGACTTGGTTGTTATGGATATTGAGACATATAATAAACGGGAGAAGATGTTAAAACTCAGAGAAGAGCTGCTTTCCGTTGAGGAGGACCAGCTTCGTGGAAACAGTGGATATTCTGTCAATGAGGAGGCATCCCTGATGCGTGATGCGATTAAGGAGGCATCAGCTCATGGAACAGCAGAATAAGTATCAGGTAATTGTAGGCAGGCTTATAACTGGCTTTTATAAAAATGTGTGCAGGGGATAAAACAATGGAAAATGAACGCAGGAATGATACACATCAAAATATCAGGGTAGTACTTCCGCCTAGACCGGAGAGGAAAGCAAAGGGTAAACCAGAACCAGAGGCTGTGCAGGGAGAGAATCAGCCGGTGCGTGTGACGATACCGCCGCATCCGTCGAGAAGAACGGCATCGCCGCAACAGACAATGACGCCGCCCGCCTCCAGTATTATGCCGCCCGTGGCAAGCGTAACTGCGCCGCGTGGCGCCCGCGCAGAGCGTAGCTTTGAGCAGCTTGCTCAGCTTGCGCCCTCTGTCGTGATGATCACAGTCCACGACTATTCCGGCGAGGCGTTTGCGGGCGGCTCTGGCATTATGATAGGCAGCAAAGGATATATTCTGACGAACAATCATGTGTTGGAGGATGGCAGCTTTTTTTCGGTTCGAATCGAAAATGATGAACAGACTTACCGAACCAAAGAGATTATTAAATATAATCAGGTGCTTGACTTGGCAGTAATCAGGATTGACAGAGCATTAGACCCGCTGCCGATATACCATGGACCGCAGCTTTCCCGCGGGCAGAAGGTCGTCGCGATCGGAAGTCCGCTGGGATATTTTAATTCGGTGTCAGACGGTATTATATCGGGTATCCGCGTGCTGGACGACGTGCAGATGATACAGTATACCGCGCCGGGTGCGCCGGGAAGTTCAGGCGGGGCGCTTCTCAATATGTATGGAGAGGTGATTGGCATCGTCTCAGCCTCCTCGAGAGGCTCGCAGGGGATTAATTGGGCAGTGGGATACGAATTTATTAATATGTTTGTACAGGGCTTTGTGAAGTAAAGAATTGTTTATTTCATTAAAATTAGATTAAATTCCTATTAAGATTTGAAAGTATGTTCTATAATTGTTGAATAAATTGTGTTCATATGATATAATTTCAGTAATTGTGTTGGGAAATTTTACTTGTAAGGAGTGGAAATGTTTACGCATAATAAAATAAAAAATCTAAACGATTTTTTTGTGGAACGCGACAGCAGACCGGACAAAGGCGTGTACTTTTATAGAATTAACGGATATACAGAGGAGATTGGACAGTTTATACAGAGATATTATGAGGCGGCAAGGCTCTCGGGCGTGATTATCGAGGGCAGGATTCCCAATCCAGATGAGAAAAATCTTGCCTATTATGAGGAAATTATGGGTCTGGACTTTCGGATGAGTCCAGACTTTATCGCACAAAGCCTTCGAAAATGGCTTCCGCGCATGAATGACTACCAGCGGGGAACTGTGGCGAGATCTCTGTTCGATACGCTTAGCGCGCTGCGCAAAACTGGCAAAAATGATAATATGCTGAAAAATGCATACATAAAGTTTATGTGCTGGCTGTATTATAAGTTTGAGCGGATTGTCAACATGCTGGGCGAAAGTAAAATTCCCAAGATTTTGTACGAGGGCGATATCAGTAATTATGAACTTCTGCTTGTCTCGGTGCTCTCCAACGCCGGGTGTGATGTCGTGCTGTTGCAGTATGGAGGAGATGCGAAGTACCGCATTCTCGATGCGGACAACAGGCAGTCAGACAATCTTGAACTGCCAAATATGCGTGCGTTTCCGCAGGATTTTAACCTGAAATGGATTCGGGCAAAAATTCAGGAGGCGTTGAATAACGAACGGATTTACGGAGTGAAGCCTCAGATTTTGAATTGTACTAACGCATGGATTGAAGGCAAGGGCTTTGCTGATTTCAAAAAAAGTACATCAGTGCGGGGGGACGATCCCCGGCTGTTCTATAATTGTTTTTACAGAATCAATGGGGTGGAGGATAAGATTACCTATGCGAATGAGCTGTACCAGCTCCAGCTAGAGCTTTCAAACAGCCAGCGGCGGGTGGTCATTGTGGACGAGTGTATCCCAAAACCTTCTATGGAGGAGATTGGGGCGGTCAGACGCAGAAATTATGTCCGGCAGGATGAGATGCTGATGGATTTATCTGCAAACATACAGTATACCGCGAACATTGAATTACAGCGGGTGATGGTGAAGGCATTCTTGGATGTGCTGCTTGTGGAGGCGAAGGAGCCGGACATGAACCTCAACAAGCTCACGAACAAGGCAGTGTATATGCTCTGCTGGCTCAAACGATACCAGAAGAAGCTGTTTGCAAACTGGAAAATGCCGGAGGTGGGCTGTTTTATCCACATGGGGCCCTGCAAAGATGAAAATGAGGCTTTGTTTCTGCGGATTTTGGCGCGCATACCGGTGGATGTGCTGATTTTGAATCCAAATCTGAATGCAGCATGCTGCGTGGAGGATACGCTGCTCTATGAGCTTCAATTTACAGAAGCGCTGCCAATAAAACGCTATCCGCAGCAGAGTGCGGATCTTCAGATGGGAACGGCCGCGTACCATGCGGAGCGTGAACTGGACGGGCTGATGTATCAGGATACTGGCATTTACCGCAATTATCAGTATGATAAGGCAGTCTCTGTCACGCTGCAGACCATGTATGAAGAGATACAGATTCTATGGAAGGAAGAGCTGAAATTCCGGCCTAATTTCAGCACAGAAAACGGCGTTGTCACCCTGCCTGTGATTTTTGCCAAGGTGTCCGGGGTTAAGGACGGAATGGTTCCGAAATACTGGAGTGCTGTCAAAGGACTGATGACAGAGGATTCATTTTTGGTTAAAAATGTGCCCTATATTGACCCTGCGGCAGTGAATCCGATGAAGGCGCACGCGGTAGAATTTTTAAAAAACGGACGGATACAGAGACGGCGGATCAAAGAGCATCCCAACTATCCTTACAGCTTTCTTCGTGAGGAGATACAAGAGCATATTTTTGATAAGTTGCAGTTATTGATTGAGAGCAGGCTGATCAAAGGGACTTTTGAAAATGGCACAGAGTATACAATCGTTGCAACGATACTGAACATGCCAAAGGACATTGTGCGGCTGATACAGAAATTTGATTTTACCAAGAAAAATCCGAAATTAATCTATGTCAATACAGGGGAGAAAATGATTTCCCTGGAGGATACGATTCTGACGGCATTTTTGAATCTGGCGGGGTTTGATGTGATATTTTTTGTGCCGACAGGATATCAGAACGTAGAGCGTTTTTTTAACAAGAGGCTGATGGAAGAACACCAGATTGGCGAGTATGTATATGACCTGCAAGTGCCCAATATGGCGCTGGTTTCGTCCAATACGCGCCCATCATGGCGCGATAAACTTTTTAGGAGAGGTTAACGGAGGGGTAAGAATGGGACTTGATTTTAGCAAGACAAAGACACAGGCATCGGCGATGGCAAATACGGTGGATGCCAGAAATGAGATTGAAGTGGTTGAGACGTATGACATCGTGGAGGACAGGCAGCAGATGAATGCGGTGCTTGTCGGCTCACAGGAGGTTGACGACATTGTGAGCACGATAGAGATCAACAACCTTGAGACGATCGTATCCTTTGGCGCGGAGGTCGCAGAGGAGATTTCCAAGGCGTCCGATGTGGTTTTGAACAACGTGAATATGTCCCAGCTTGACGATTCGAGCGAGATGCTCAACGCCCTTGCGCGGGTGATGGAGAAGTTTGACATTGATGAGCTTCAGGAAAATCCTTCACTGTTTGGCAAGCTCTTTGGCAATATGAGAAAGCAGCTCGACAAAATACTGGATAAATATCATACAATGGGCGATGAGGTTGACAAAATTTATGTAGAGCTCAGAAAATATGAGTCGGAGATCAAACAGTCAAACCGCAACCTGAATACAATGTTTGAGGCGAATGTAAACTATTATCATGAATTAGTAAAATATATTCTTGCAGGAGAACAGGGCTGCAAGGAAATTGAGGCGTACATTGCACAGCGTGAGACTGACATGCAGGCGACAGGGGACACTTCTATTCAGTTTGAGCTGACGAGTCTGAATCAGGCGCTGATGATGCTAGAGCAGCGGACGCAGGATTTGAGGACTGCGGAGAGTGTGGCAATGCAGTCGATTCCGATGATCAAGGCGATGGAATTTAGCAATATGAACCTTGTGAGAAAGATTAACTCTGCATTTATCATCACGCTGCCGGTGTTTAAGCAGGCACTTGCGCAGGCGATTATGCTCAAGCGCCAGAAGCTTCAGGCGGAGGCGATGAGCGCGCTCGATGCCAAGACCAATGAGATGCTGATTCGCAATGCGCAGAATACGGTTGAGCAGACGAAACTGACAACAGCGATGGCAGCGGGCAGCTCGATCAAGATTGAAACCTTGGAAACAACTTGGAAAACGATTGTAGATGGTATCAACGAGACGAGGCAGATTCAAAATGACGCGAGAAAGAAGCGCGTTGAGGATCAGGCGAGACTTGAGACGATCAAACAGGAGTTTAACAAGATGTATCATATGCCAGACAAGAGAGCATAGTAAATTTTGTTTGTGAATTGTTATGAAGGAGGAAAAAAGAAATGCCAATCAATTTATCAAAAGGACAGAAGGTCGATCTTACAAAAGGAAATCCGGGTCTTAAAAAGATTATGGTAGGACTTGGGTGGGATGTCAATGCGTTTGATTCTGGTGCGGACTTTGACTTGGACGCCGCGGCATTCATGGTAGGGGCAAACGGAAAGTGTCCGACAGAGCAGGAGTTTATATATTACCATAATCTCAGCCATCCGAGCGAGGCGCTAAAGCATATGGGCGATAACCTGACAGGCGAGGGCGAGGGCGACGATGAACAGATTGAGGTTGATCTTGCCAAGATTCCTGCCAATATTGAGAAGGTGGCATTTACTGTTACAATCTACGATGCAGACACCAGAAGGCAGAATTTTGGACAGGTTTCCAACGCGTTTATCCGCATTGTCGATGAGACGACGAACACCGAGCTGATTCGTTATGATCTCGGCGAGGATTTCTCGATTGAGACGGCAGTCGTGGTTGGAGAGCTGTACAGACATAACGGCGAGTGGAAGTTCAATGCGATCGGAAGCGGTTTCCAAGGCGGTCTTGCGGCACTCTGTGGCCATTATGGCATAGAAGTCGCTTAAAACAGGAATAAAAAAAAGGAGGGCACAAAGATGCCAGTAAGTTTACAAAAAGGTCAGAAGGTCAGTCTCACAAAGGATAATCCGGGGTTGAAGAAGGTTGTTGTAGGGCTTGGATGGGATGTGAATGCATTTGATACAGGCGGAGATTTTGACTTGGATGCCGCAGCGTTTTTGCTGGGGGATTCAGGAAAGGTAGCGGATTCCGACGACTTTGTATTCTATAGAAATCTCACCCACTCTTCAGGCAGCGTGGTACATCAGGGAGATAATCTCACAGGAATCGGCGACGGTGATGACGAGCAGATTAAGGTAGACTTGTCAAAAGTTCCTGACAGTGTTACAAAGATTGCGTTCACTGTGACAATTTATGAGGCGGAACAGAGAAGGCAGAATTTTGGACAGGTTAACAATGCGTTTATCAGAATCTATAACGAGGAGACAGGCGAGGAAATGATCCGCTATGATTTGGGCGAGGACTTCTCGATCGAGACAGCGGCGGTGTTCGGCGAGCTATATAAAAATGGCGGCGAGTGGAAGTTTAACGCGATCGGAAACGGCTTCCAAGGCGGTCTTGCAGCGCTGTGCGCAAATTTCGGTGTAGAGGTAGAGTAATCAGATTTAGAAATTGTGTTGAACAATGTTAATAGAAGGGAGAATACAATGTCAGTAAGTTTGCAAAAGGGACAGAAAGTAAGTTTATCTAAGGATAATGCAGGTCTTTCCAAGGTAATCGTGGGACTTGGCTGGGATGAGGCGCCGCAGGGCAAGAGAGGTTTTTTTGCACCCAAGCCGCAGCCGATTGACTGCGATGCTTCTGCGCTGATGCTCAGAAGCGGAAAGCTCTGTGCAAACGAGGATATCATCTATTTTGGCAATCTCAAGCACCCGACAGGTACAGTACAGCACATGGGCGATAACCTGACAGGAGCAGGAGATGGAGATGACGAGCAGATTATTATCGACTTGGCTGCTGTTCCGCAGGTTTATGACAAGATTGTCGTTGTCGTAAACATTTATCAGGCAGTTCAGAGAAAGCAGCATTTTGGCATGATCAAAAATGCGTTTATCCGCATTGTCGATGCCAGAAATAACACAGAGCTTTGCAAGTATGATCTGTCAGAGGATTACTCAAATATGACTGCAATGATCTTCGGTGAGATTTACAGGCATAATGGCGAGTGGAAATTCAATGCGATGGGACAGGGAACGACCGATCCGGGTCTTGGTGAGCTTGCCAACCGATTTATATAAATGAAGTCAACAATGAATGAGGAGAAAATGAAAAATGAAATTTAATGGACTTAGTGACAAAGAGGTCGAGCAGTCGCGCGGGCAGTATGGCTCGAATCAGATTCCTGATTCGGAGCCTACTACCTTCTGGGAGGAGTTTAAGGAGACCTTCGGGGATCCGATGATCAAGATCCTCTTAGCAATCGCGGCACTGATGATTGTCATGTTTTTCTTTGGCTACGCGGAGATTTACGAGCCGCTTGGAACGATCGTGGCAGTGCTTGTTGTGGCGTTTGTGTCGGCAAAGACCGGCGTGGCGAGCGATACCAAGTACCGTGAGCTGAAAGACAGCACAGAAAAGGACAAGTGTAAAGTATACAGGAACGGCGTCGTCACGGTGATCGAGGTGGATGATGTCGTTGTTGGAGATAAGGTGCTGCTGCAGTCTGGTGACAAGGTTCCAGCGGACGGTATTCTGATTGACGGCGCGCTCAAGGTAGACAACTCTGCGCTGAACGGAGAGGCAGAGGAGTGCAAAAAGACAGCGGCAGACCCCAGCGTACAGCTTGCGGACGATATTACAGGTGATACATTTGTAGATAAGTATTCCCTGTTTCGCGGCGCGGTGATCTTTGACGGGGAAGGCGTGCTCGATGTCAGAAAAGTCGGCTTAAAGACCATGATGGGCAAGATGGCGGAGGAAATGCAGGAGGATGAACCGGATTCACCGCTCAAGGTCAAATTGGCGAAGCTGGCAAAGCAGATTTCTACGTTTGGATATATTGGCGCGATCATTATTGCGCTGTTTTATCTGGCACATGCGATTATGGTATTTGACGGCGGCGCGGCAGGATATTTTGCGCAGCCAATACCAGATATTATCATGAATGTAGTCGATGCAGTTTCACTTGCAGTCGTGATTATCGTCTGTGCGGTGCCGGAGGGGCTTCCGCTGATGATTTCGCTTGTGCTCATGCAGAATACAAGCAAGATGCTTGACCACAATGTCCTTGTCAGAAAGGCAGAAGGTATCGAAACAGCAGGTTCATTAAATATTCTCTTCAGCGATAAGACAGGTACGATCACAAAAGGATCTCTTGAAGTGGTTGATTTCTTCTGCGCAGATGGAAATTCGATTGACATTGCGCAGCTTAGCAAGCACAGTAAAGTAAAGGGGCTGATCGACCTTGCAATCGGCAAAAACACACAGTCCATGTTTGATACATCCCACAGGGTAATCGGCGGCAATGCCACCGATCAGGCGCTGATGAAGTTTATAGGGGAGGAAACCTTCAATACCCTGACTTCAAACAAAGAGTATGTCATCACGGCGCAGCAGGGCTTTAACTCCACAAACAAGTTCAGCCAGGCACGAATTGACAATGTAGGCAAAACCTTCTACAAAGGCGCGCCGGAACGGCTTCTGGCATCAGCGGCAAAGTATCTCGATGCGGACGGAAATGTGAGGGATATCGACAAGGCAGTACTTGACAGAAAGATTGACGAGCTTGCGGCAAAGGCAATGCGTGTGCTGGCATTTGGTTATTCAGAGCGTTCGCTTGTGGAGAACAAGATCAATGAGGATATTGTCATTATTGGCCTGGTAGGTATCCGTGATGATGTGAGGCCAGAGGCGCGGGATGCCATCAAAGAGGTACAAGATGCAGGCATTCAGGTGGTCATGATTACAGGTGACAGACTTGAGACTGCGGTGGCGATTGCAAAGGATGCAGGCTTGTTAAAGAGCAATGACGAGATGGCGCTCTCCTCCGCCCAGTTAAATGAGATGTCTGACGATGAGGTGAAGAAGATTATACCCAAGATTCGCGTGATTGCAAGAGCGCTGCCGACAGACAAATCCCGTATGGTAAGGCTCTGTCAGGAAATGAACCTTGTTGTCGGCATGACAGGTGACGGCGTGAACGACTCACCTGCGCTGAAGCGTGCGGATGTTGGTTTTGCGATGGGCAGCGGTACTGAGGCGGCAAAGGAAGCAGGAAAGATCGTTATTTTAGATGATAACTTTAAGTCCATCAAAGACGCTATCTTGTACGGAAGAACCATTTACCACAATATTTTAAAATTCTGCAAGTTCCAGCTTGTGATTAATGTCACAGCGGTTATTGTCAGCGCGATTGCACCGTTTTTCGGTGTAGATGAGCCGCTTAAAGTCACACATTTACTATTCGTCAACCTCGTAATGGACAGTCTTGGCGCAATCATGCTTGGCAATGAGCCGGCGCTTGAGAAGTATATGCGCGAGAAGCCCAGAAGAAGAGATGAGAGCATTGTGAGCAGGCCGATGATGGCGCAGATTATCACGATGGGACTCTGGCTTACCGTAGTGAGCTTTATATATCTCAAAGCACCGTTTTTCGTGGATTTGTTTGACACGGAAGAGCAGCATTTGACAGGGTATTTTGTGCTGTTTATCGTGAGTGCGCTGTTTAATGGCTTTAATGTCAGAGATGATGGATTTGGCATTTTTAAGGGGCTGGATCAAAATACAGGCTTTATCAAGGTGTTCTTGACAATTATCTTCGTACAGGCACTGATTGTCAACGCGGCATTGATACCGTTTGAGGCGTTTACATGGATTGGAAACATGTTTAGCTGTGTACCGTTTGGCATCAGGGGCTGGATTACAATTGTCGTGCTGGCGTTGACAATGATTCCGGTGGATATGGTCAGGAAACTTGTTGTAAACAGAAAGTAAGGACTTGTGCAGTTTATAAAAAAGGCTGTCGTGAAATGCAGTTTGCCTACAATTTATTGAGCAACTGGCAGTATTTTGCGGCAGCCTTGCTGTATTTATTCTTGGCTGGGATAGTTGAATGCGTTTGGAAAATAGGAGTGGCTAATGGTACTATTTCATACAGATTTGGACAATACCATGATTTATTCATATAAGCATGAGATCGGCGCGGACAAGCGCTGCGCGGAAGTTTATCATGGGAGGGAGATTTCGTATATTACAAAAGAAACCTATCGGCTTTTGCAGCAAATAAAGGCGAAGGAAGAACAGCTTGTGATGGTTCCGACGACAACGAGGACGACCGAGCAGTACCAGCGGATTCATCTTGGAATAGGTGATTTGCCCTACGCGCTTGTCTGTAATGGCGGTGTGCTGCTGGCTGGCGGCAGGGAGGATGAGAATTGGTATCGCGGTTCGCTGGAACGTATCCGCGACAGCAGGGAGACGCTTCATCAGGCGTTGGAACTTTTGGATAAGGAGTCTAGGAGAAGCTTTGAACTGCGTTTTATAAGAGAATTATTTGTATTTACGAAATGTCAGGAGCCGGAGGCGGTAGTTTGTGATTTGAAGCGAAAGCTGGATTTGAATGTGGTGGAGGTATTCCGAAACGGCGAGAAAGTGTATGTGCTGCCCAAGGCACTGAGCAAGGGAAGCGCGCTTCAAAGATTTAAGGAGTATTTTGGTGCGGCGTACACGATTGCGGCGGGCGACAGTGAGTTTGACTGCTCCATGCTGGAGGCGGCCGACTTGGGTATTGTGGCGCCAGCACTTGCACAGAACTATTCTTTTCAGGGGAATGTGGTCTGTCCTTCCGGGAAAAAGATTTTTGCGGAAGCTGTGCTTGCACTTGTACTGGCGCGTGTTGAAAATTGTATGAAAAATAAATAAATTCGTATAATTTAATTCGGGCGGTGTCCAAGCCGTCCGCCGTCCATGCCGAGACTAATGCCGCTTGCACGTTCGTTTGGCTGGATAATGACAGTCACGGGCTGGCGGGCATTCCACTCAAAACTGTAGGATTCCCCGGAGGTCTGACCGATAAAGGTTTTCCAGTTGACATCCATCTTGATATCGGGGTCACAGTAGCCGTTTCCCATCCAGCACACGACCGCATCAGGGTCAACGACAAGCGTAGAGCCGGTCTGGATATTGCTCAGCACAATGGGATTTCCGTCTATCAGGATGGCGACATAGGCGTTTGGGCCGGTTCCTGTCAGTGTGGAGGTGGCAAGTCCTTTCTGGGAGATGACGCCACAGCCGATGAAGCGCACATCGTATTTGCAGTCCGGGGTGAAGGCGAGAATATTTTCCGACTCAATCGAGAGCACTTCGCCGGGCTGAAGCTGGTATACCACTACATGCTGGGCATGGTTGGCATAGTATGTAATGCTGTCGCCGTTCATCATGACTTTCATGAGCGGGAGATTTTCGCCGGTGACGCGCCGCATCAGGGAACCGAGCAGCGCCTGCCCCGCATTTTGCTGCGGTCCGAGCAGCAGCTTTTCGAATTTATAATTTTTCTGTCCGCCGTTTTCACCGCAGATAAAGGAACCTGCCTTGGTGAACAGCACATCATTTCCGCGGCAGGTCACTTTCAGGGTTAATTCGTTAATCACTTCAAATGTCAACATTGTTTGTTACTCCTTTTTGTATCCATACATGAATCAATCGTTTCTCAGAGAACCTGAACGCCGTACAGCGCACACAGGCCGGCAAGATCTTTGGCGACGCCGTTTCCGACAGCGTTAAATTTCCATGCGCTGTTGTGCTGGTAAAGTTCTCCGATCATCATCGAGATCACATTATTGTAGTAGTCTGTCATGAGAAAGCTCACAAGTTCATGGCCAGTTTGATCTAAAATGCGCACATAGGCGTCTTTGAGCATGCCAAAGTGAAGTCTGTTCGCCAGCGCATCATTGATTGTGAGGACAAAAACAATCTTCTTGACCTGTGGATTCAGCCGTTTAAAGTCCACCTGAATAAGCTCGCGGTCAGCACCGCCGCCAGACACAAATCTGGTGCTCTGGTCAGGGCTGAGCGTCTGGCCGTAAAAGACAAACCATGAATCGCCAATGACTTTCCCGTCAGCACCAAGCAGAAATGCCGACACGTCAACATCGCATCGCGCATCTGTGACATTCCAGCCAAAGCAGGCGTCCACCGCGGTCAGCGGGGCGGCGGAAAGCAGTATTTTCTGTCCCTTCTGCACTTTGTTCAGCAGTGTGGGAACAGGGCGCGCAATCGGAGTACCGCCTGTGTTTTGCTGCCCCGCAGTCAATGCAGGCTGAATGTTTTGCGGCTGCTGTGGCGCGTTCGATGGAGGCTGGCGGAAGGGCTGCTGGGAATACAGGGATACAGAACTATTGTTTCGTGTATTTTTGACAATCGTTGTAATGTTATTCTTATTTTTAACGCTCTGCGGTTCAGGCATGTTGATTGACAGAATGGAATTGCGGTTCATGGGACCACTTGTTTTCATTTTAACAGTTACCATGTATTTCCTCCGTCTGTATAGTATAGTCTCTCGGAATCTTCCTTGCACCTGCTGTTAGGGCGGATTTTTCGGGAGGCTAGTATTTTATAAAACCAAATCATATTATAGCATATTCGGCAGGGAGGTACATTAAAATTACGTTAAGAATTTAAAAAAATTCTCAGTACATTTGATGGCACAGGACTGCGTATTAGATTATTGGATTGAAAAGAAAGGGGACTTGTGATAGTATGATTGTAATAGCGTCTGGAACAGGGCGAGATACCATTCCAGTGTACTTGATATCGAGAACCTGCATTCTGGTCAGGCGTTTAAGGAGTTACCAGATACGTACACGATTTTTATTACGGAGGAAGATTTTTTCGGCATGGGAAAACCAGTCTATCCGATTGAACGGATAAATCTTGCAGCAGGGACATTTTTTGAAGATGGGGAACACATTCTTTATGTGAATGGCAAATACGAGGGAGAATCCGATATTGGCAGACTGATGCATGACTTTAATTGTACAAGGGCAGATGATATGAATTATGAACTGATGGCAGAACGGACGCGGTATCTGAAAGAGAATCCGAAAGGGGTGAGTGAGATGTGTAAGGTCATGGAGGATATGCGGAATGAAACTAGGAATGAAACATTGAAAGAAAGTGCAATAAATACAGCCAGAAGAATGCTTGCAGATGGGATTCTGGCGCTTGAAAAAATTGCCGAATATGCCGGACTTTCCGTAGACGAAGTAAAGAAGCTGCAAACGGATAAAAATGCATAAACAGTATCATATCTTGGGAGCCTTTTATCGGGCTCCCAAGATGGTATTTAAGGCTGATTATGAGATATCCTTTTCATAATCTCTTGGCGGGCGGACATAACCTAACATTTCTTTTTCACAAGCACCAAATTGCAGGAAATTAAATTTTGCTTCTGTTAGTGTTATTCCATGATTAGAGACACTTGGTTCGCAATCAGAACTAATGAACGGGTCATTCTCCCAAAAGCAAACGGGGCAAATATACCCACAATCTTCGTTCGCTGGAACATTATAGGTAAAGTATCCGCAACAAGGACATTGATGTTTTTTCATTCTGTATTTCAATCCTCCTAAAATATTTTGATTTGGTTCATACTGTATTGCCTGTTCTTAATTATTTAGTTTTTCTAAAAACGTATAGGACCTTTTTGACCCCATACATTCCCTGCCATTGCTGCATGGCAGGGGACAAGAAGTAAAATGAGAATCCATCGTATATTGTCAATATAGTATTTTCACATACTGATCTCATGCCTTTTATCAATACTATTTTATACTGTTATCCTACCACAACCGCACACACAATTCCACTCAATTCTGCTTTATCTTCCTTTGCCTTATTCGTTGCAATCATCATTTGTATTGCCTGTTCTTGCTGCTCTGTGCAAATTCGTCCATACGCTTTTGTGATATATAAATAATAACAATATATAAAAACACAACAAATCCCGTGTATTTCACAGTTTTCGAAAATTTTACCGTTAGTATCTTATCAAAATGCGTTCTATCTATTATAATAAGGCTGTCTGGTATAATAAGGCTGTTTAGGGATACATTTGGTTCGTGGTTTTTCTGTATGTCTGTTATATGCATTTTTTTGACAATGAAAAACATATGTTTGAACAAGGCGTTATTACAATACATGCTATGCAGAAGCTGAATGAAATGTATCTGAAAAAGTAATGATATGAAGTAGTAGGAATGGGAGACGATAAGCGTCTTTAGGGAGGACGAGATGGACTTTTTTGATTTGTTGACGATGATAGGTGGCTTGGCGCTGTTTTTGTATGGAATGCATCTGCTCAGCGAGGGTCTTGAAAAGCTGTCGGGAGGGCGGCTTGAGAGGGTTTTGGAAAATTTGACCAATAACAGGCTCAAGGCTGTGCTGCTGGGCGCGGGCGTGACAGCGGTAATTCAATCTTCATCTGCGACGACGGTGATGGTGGTAGGCTTTGTAAATTCCGGGATTATGAAGCTCTCGCAGGCAATTGGAATCATCATGGGTGCAAATGTCGGAACAACGATCACTTCGTGGGTGCTGAGCCTTACGGGAATAGAGAGTGACAGCTTTTTCTTGCAGTTGGTCAAACCGACTTCGTTTTCACCAGTGCTTGCTGCGATTGGTGTCATATTCATTATGTTTATGAAAAATGGGAGAAAACGCGAGCTCGGTACGATTTTAGTTGGATTTGCGATCTTGATGACCGGAATGGATACCATGTCGTCGGCGGTGAAGCCGCTGAGTCAGGTTCCAGAGTTTACGGGATTGTTTACAATGTTTACGAATCCGCTTCTCGGCCTGCTGGTGGGTGCACTGGTGACGGCAGTGATTCAGTCCTCCTCGGCATCGGTCGGTATTTTGCAGGCGCTGTGTGTGACGGGCAGTATCAATTACGCGGCGGCGGTACCGATTATTCTCGGCCAGAACATTGGCACTTGTGTGACGGCGATGATGTCTGGGGTTGGAGCGAGCAAAAATGCCAGACGGGCTTCGATTGTCCATCTATTGTTTAATATTATTGGAACGGCAATTTTTATGATTGCCTTTTACACCCTGAATGCAGTGATGGATTTTGCCTTTATGGAGGAGGCGGCTGACAGCGCTGGAATCGCGCTGGTACACACGGGATTTAATGTGCTGGCAACACTTGTGCTGCTTCCTTTTGCAAACTTTCTTGAGAAATTGTCGCTCATTATCATCAAGCCCGACGAGGAGGAAGAGCGGCAGGCGATGGAGAACGAGCTGTTTGCCAAAATGGACGAGCGTTTTCTGAGTACGCCTTCCTTTGCGTTGGAACAGGCTTATTCGTATGTGCTAAAGATGGCAGCACTGACAAAGGATTCGCTGAAAGGGGCGACGGAGAATCTGTTTGTTTTTGACAAAAAGCATGTGAAGGACATCGAACAGATCGAGAGTCTGGTGGATCGTTATGAAGATGAGGTTAGCGGGTATCTGGTGAAGCTCTCGAGCCGCAACCTGAGCGAGCCGGATTCCCGCAAGCTGAACATGCTGCTGCACAGTGTCGGGGATTTGGAACGGATTTCAGACCATGCGATTAACTTAGTGGACTGTGCCAAGACGATGAATAAAAAAGAGCAGCACTTTTCGGAGAAGGCGACCGAGGAGCTGAAAATTTTTTCACAGGCAGTCTGTGATATCGTAGATGCGTCCATCAGTGTACTTGAAACGGGAGATGAGACGGCGGCAAAGTCAATCGAGCCGTTTGAGGAGGCGATTGATGTTCTGCAAAAAGAGATGAAAAAGCGCCATGTAAAGCGTCTTAGAAAAGGAAAGTGTACCGCTGAGATGGGGTTTGTGCTCTCCGATATCACAAACAATTACGAGCGGATCGCAGACCACTGTTCCAATCTGGCAATCAACGTGATGCAGCTTGGCGAGGACGACACACATGCGCATGAGTATGTTGACAGCATTGAGAAGGGGGAGGGCAGTGCATTTGACCAAATGATGCAGGAGTGTCTGAGACGTTATGAACTGCCGGCAAAGGCCGTAAAGTAGTAAGGATATACTGTAAAATAAGACTGAAAACTGTGAATTATGCCAAGAAATTTGAGTAAATTGCACAAAATTTATTGGAATCACATATTTTTTATTGTGCTGGAAAAAAAATTAAACTATAATGTAATCGTTGAGTTTAGTGCATTACAGTGTTAAAATAGTTTTTATAAACCAAGGAGGATTTAAAAATGTCATATGTAGATGAAGTATTAGAGCTTGTAAAGAAAAAAAATGCAAGCGAGCCTGAATTTATTCAGGCGGTAACAGAGGTTTTAAATTCACTCAGACCTGTTGTGGAGGCAAATGAAGAGCTCTATAAGAAAAATGCGATTTTGGAGCGCATCACAGAGCCTGACCGCCAGTTTATGTTCCGTGTGCCATGGGTGGACGACAAGGGACAGGTGCAGGTCAACAGAGGCTTCCGCGTACAGTTTAACAATGCCATTGGACCTTACAAGGGAGGACTCCGTCTGCATCCTTCGGTAAATCTTGGTATCATTAAATTCTTAGGATTTGAGCAGATTTTCAAAAATTCCCTCACAAGCCTTCCAATTGGCGGCGGCAAGGGCGGTTCCGACTTTGACCCGAAGGGCAAGTCAGACAGGGAAATCATGGCATTCTGCCAGAGCTTTATGACAGAGCTTTCGAAGTATATTGGCGCAGATGTGGACGTTCCGGCGGGCGATATCGGAACGGGCGCAAGAGAGATCGGCTTTATGTTCGGACAGTATAAGAGAATCCGAGGCACCTTCGAGGGCGTACTCACAGGTAAAGGACTTACATACGGCGGTTCCCTCGCACGTACAGAGGCAACAGGATATGGTCTGCTCTATCTCACACAGGAATTGATGAAGTGTCACGGCGAGTCGATGGAAGGCAAGACCGTTGTTGTATCTGGTGCTGGTAATGTTGCAATCTATGCGACACAGAAGGCACAGCAGATGGGCGCAAAGGTTGTCACCTGCTCTGACTCTACAGGCTGGATATATGATTCCGAAGGAATCGACGTTGCACTGCTCAAAGAAGTAAAGGAAGTAAAGCGCGCAAGACTGACAGAGTACGCGGCGGCAAGACCGAGCGCTGAGTATCATGAAGGACGCGGCGTGTGGCAGATCAAGTGCGACATCGCACTTCCTTGCGCGACACAGAACGAGCTCCTGCTTGAGGACGCAAAACAGCTTGTGGCAAATGGCTGCAAATGTGTCTGCGAGGGTGCAAACATGCCTACAACGATTGATGCGACAGAGTATTTACAGCAGAACGGTGTATGGTTTGTCGGCGGCAAAGCTGCAAACGCAGGCGGCGTGGCGACTTCTGCGCTGGAGATGTCACAGAACAGCGAGCGTCTGAGCTGGAGTTTTGAGGAAGTAGATGCGAAGTTACAGAATATTATGGTAAATATTTACCACAATATTGATGACGCAGCAAAGCGGTATGGCATGGAAGGCAACTATGTGGCTGGTGCGAATATCGCTGGTTTTGAGAAGGTTGTCAATGCAATGCTCGCGCAGGGCGTGTGCTGATAAACTAACGCTCTTCTCGGAATTGTGTACTCAATGAAATAGGACAATCAATATGCGTTGCGAGTGATTGGCAGATATTCTATAATCATTATCCTTTATTGCAGCAGGAACACTTTTCCGACAAGGAAGTATAGAAACTAACTTATCATTAACGCTGACAAACAGAGTGCAAAACAATGGAGAGTCTATCATAAAAATTGATAGGCTCTCTATATTTATCATATGCTGGATATGATATAGTCTAATGTGAAGCGATTTACAATCAAAATATTATCAGGCTGCTTAGGAACTGTGATGAAATTACTCATGACAATTACTTGTCACAAGTAATTTCATCACAGTTCCTTAGTTTGGAGGAAGTATGACACTACAACAATTAAAATATATGATAATCGTTGCGGAGAGAGGCTCTATTACAGAAGCGGCAAAAGAACTGTATATTTCTCAGCCAAGTCTTTCCGGCGCAGTCAAGGAAGTTGAAAAGGAATCTGGAATCACAATTTTCAGCCGCTGCCGGGCAGGAGTAGCACTGACAAAGGAAGGCATGGAGTTTTTAGGATATGCAAGGCAGGTAGTTCAGCAGATGGAACTTCTGGAATCAAAATATATTGATAAGAAACCTGCAAAACAAAGGTTTTGTGTTTCAACGCAGCACTATACGTTCACAACAAATGCGTTTGTGGAATTGATACAGCGTTTTGGGCAGGAACGGTTTGAGTTTATCCTGAATGAGACGCAGACGCACCAGATTGTGGAAGATGTACGAAACAGGTTTAGCGATTTGGGAATCCTGTATCTTTACAACAGCAATGAAAATGTATTGAGAAAGCTGTTTGAAGAATACAATCTGAATTTTTTTGAATTGTTTACTGCAATGCCTCATATTTTTATAGGCAAAGACCACCCGTTGGCAAAATGTGCATCTGTCAGTCTGGATGATCTGAAACCATATCCCCGTCTTAGTTTTGTGCAGGGAACGTATGAATCTTCCAATTTTTCGGAAGAACTTTTCAGCAATGAACCTGTCGAGAAAAGCATTAAGGTCAGTGACCGTGCAGCGATTGTAAATCTAATGATTGGATTGGATGGATATACCATTTCAAGTGGTATTTTCCCGAAATACCTGCAAGGGGATTCTATCGTTTCGATTCCTCTGGAGGAAGATGAGGTGATGCATATTGGATACATATTGAACAAAGATAAAGAACTATCAGAGTTAGGGGAGATTTATGTTGAGGCTTTGAAACAATACCAGATATAGATGAAACATAGGCTCAACCTATGTAACAGCATATAAAACAGATATTACCTATTACATGGCGTTCCGTGCTAAGGAACTGTTCAGAAATTACTCATGACAATTACTTGTCTAAATGTCCATCTGCGTCATCAGAAAATCTTGACATAGCCCGCTATGCCTGCGATTTTCTTCTTTGCATCTGAACATTTATTCGGCGTACTTGTCACAAGTAATTTCTGAACAGTTCCTTACGACAGATGTAGACTCAGCAGATATAGGCAACTGTTAGATGGAAACACGTTTTATAGGTGGCTGTATTTTTTCTGCAAAACGGACTTTCTCAAAAGGCTATTGACTTTTGCACTTTAAAGTGGTAAAATTTCTAGAACTGGTATAGACTCCGCGTCTTATGCAGTGTTATACTAGGGGCAGGTACTGTTAATCAAACGATGTAGGAGAAGAGAAACATGAAAGAAATTGTTAGTTTGATGGATTATCGTTCAAGCATCAAGGTAGTTGATGCGACATTGAGAGACGGCGGATTGGTGAACGATTTTTATTTTACAGATGAATTTGTCAGGGCGCTGTATGAGGCGAATATCAGGGCTGGCGTGGATTATATGGAGATGGGGTATAAGGCCTCCAGGGAGATGTTTGACGAAAATAAATATGGCAAATGGAAATTCTGCGATGATGATGATATCCGCGAAATTGTCGGGGACAATGACACCAGCCTCAAGATCGCAGTGATGGCGGATGTAGGCAGATGCGATTACAGGAAAGACATTGTCAGCCGCTCAGAAAGTCCGATTGATCTGATTCGTGTGGCAACTTATCTGAATACCATTCCGGCGGCGGCAGACATGATCGAAGATGCCAAGAGAAAGGGCTATGAGGTGAGCTGCAATATCATGGCGATTTCGAACGGGCAGGAGAGCGACCTGAAGGTTGCACTCGACATACTGGGGAAGACCTCGGCGGATGTGCTCTATATCGTTGACAGCTTTGGCTCGTTGTATCCAGAGCAGATTGCGCGTATTGTGGACACCTATATGGAGTTTGCAAGCAAGTATGGCAAGAAGCTGGGCATTCATGCGCACAACAATCAGCAGCTTGCGTTTGCCAATACGATTGAGGCGGTCGGCGACGGCGTGGACTGGCTCGATGCCACCTACTCGGGCATGGGCAGGGGGGCAGGCAACTGCCCAATGGAGCTTTTGCTCGGATTTTTACACAATCCTAAGTACAATAACTATTTTGTGATTCATTTTATTGAAAAATATATGAACAAACTGAAAGAGGACGGTGTGGTCTGGGGTTTTGACCTGCAATATATGATGACAGGGCTTTTGAACCAGCATCCGCGTACAGCGATCGAGTTTACAAAGCAAAACAGAAAAGACTATTCCGAGTTTTACAAAGAGGTAGTCGCACAGGATTAAAAAATACTGTAATATAGAATAAGAAGAAGCCGCGGTGATGTTCTGCGGCTTTCTTGTGCGAAACAAAATCGCTCAGAGAGGAGAAACGTATCAAATGTCTGTATCAGAGAGGCGAAAAGCACTTATTACAGGAGGGACAAGGGGGATTGGAAGGGCGGTCGCGGAAGCGCTTGCGTCGGAAGGATATGATTTATATCTGACCTGCCATGAACAGATTGGGAGGCTGGACAGTCTGGCGGAGGAACTTTGCAAAAAATATGGAATAAAATGTTATTGTTATGCATTTTCAATCTGCGATGAGGAAAAAGTAATAGCGATGTACCAAGATATTCCGTATCTGGATATTCTGGTAAACAATGCCGGGATTTCCTATATCGGACTTCTCACAGAGATGACATACCAGCAGTGGCGGGAGGTGATTGATACAAACCTCAATGCATGTTTTTTGACCTGCCGCTATGCAGTGCCGCAGATGGTGAGGCGGCATTGTGGAAAAATCATCAATATTTCTTCTGTGTGGGGGAATGTCGGCGCGTCGATGGAGGTGGCGTACTCCGCATCAAAAGGCGGACTCAATGCATTGACACGCGCGCTGGCAAAAGAACTGGCGCCCAGCAATATTCAGGTCAACGCAATTGCCTGCGGTGTCATAGATACGGATATGAACAAATGTTTTGACGAGGAGGAGATGAACATGCTGGTGCAGGAGATTCCAGCGGACAGACTTGGACGCCCGGAGGAGGTGGCAGCGCTAGTAGTGCAGTTATGTACGGGGAATGAGTATCTTACAGGACAGGTTATAACGTTAGATGGAGGTTGGACATGATGGAAAATGAAATGTATGATGTGTTGATCATTGGTTCGGGACCAGCAGGACTGGGCGCAGCAGTCTATGCAGTGCGGGCGGGACTCAAGGCGGCTGTGCTCGACAGAAGTCCCGTGAGCGGCGGGCAGGTGCAGAGCACGTATGAGGTAGATAATTATCTGGGGCTTCCGGGAATGAGCGGCGGCGATTTGTCAGAAGCGTTTCGAAAACATGCAGATGCACTCGGCGCACAGTTTTTTACGGCAGATGTGCAGGGGGTTGAGGACTGTTCGGGGGAACAGACAAAGTACACGGTTCATACGGATAAAGGGGATTTTCAGACAAGGACGATTATCATTGCGACGGGGGCGTCTCATTCCCTGCTCGGCGCGCCGGGAGAGAAGGAGCTTGCGGGGATGGGCGTATCGTACTGCGCCACCTGTGACGGGGCATTTTACAGAAAAAGTACTGTCGCAGTGGTTGGCGGCGGGGATGTCGCAGTGGAGGACGCCGTCTTTCTTGCGGGCATCTGTGAAAAAGTGTATCTCATTCACCGGAGAAACCAGCTAAGGGCGGCAGAAAGCCTCCAGCGGAAGCTGTTGTCTCTTGAGAATGTCGAAATTATCTGGGACAGTGAAGTTGAGGAAATTCTCGGCAGCGAGATGGTGGAGGGAATCAAGATTTACAATAAAAAGAACAGCGGAAAAGATACGCTCGATGTGGAGGGCGTGTTTATCGCTGTCGGGATTGTGCCGGATACGTCGCTGTTAAATGATTTGGTGGAGATGGACGAGAAAGGATACATTATCGCAGATGAGACCTGTGCGACGTCGCGGAAGGGAATCTTTGCTGCGGGGGATATCAGAAAGAAGCCGATGCGCCAGATTATAACTGCCGTTGCGGACGGCGCCAATGCAGTACATTCTGTACAAGAATTTCTGTATCATTAAATCATTACAAAAAAATTAACAACTGCACAGAAAAACAGAAATTGCTGGGAATAGTGGCGCCTGTGAAATACAAAAGATGTATTGACAAATCCATAAAAATGTGATAATTTATTTCATGGGTGTAATAAATTTGTAATATTTATAAATCCATGAAATAAATAAGGAAGTAATTAAACAAGAACGATAAAAATAACGCGATTATATAAAACGATTCACATATACCACAATTGGAGGATTAGGTCATGAACAAGTACAGCATTAAAGCAGCGGCATGTGCCCTTGTAGGAACACTTTCGTTATCCGGCTATCAGACAACTCTTGAAGCGAAACTTAACAACACGTCGGACGTGCCTGCAGCGGGAGTTGCAGTTGTACTGGATGAGAGCAGTACTATACAGGACCTTCAAGTGGAGGTGGTTCAGAACATTGCTTATCTTGAAAGTGCTTCAGGATTACAGCCTAATATCGTGACGGCATCTGAGAAAGTTGCACTGGCAGAAGCGCCGAGCAGTGTTGTGATGTCAAATACCAAAAAAGCGACGGCAAAGGTATCGACAGAGTTTGTACAGGAACTGAGCGAGGCAGTCAGCGAGACAGAGCTTTTAGCGGCAGATGAAGAGGAGTCTGAGAACGCAGAAGCTGCTCATTCGGTGGAAACTCCAGCAGAGTCACAGGAGACGGATGAATCAGAGTGGGAAACGACGGGCTGGGGTACTTTAGACCAGGAATTGACAACACAGGAAGCATCTGAGGAGGCGTCCAGCGGTGAGACAGACAGCGCAGCGCAGACCTCAGAAAGCAGCACAGAGGAGACCACGACAGAAGATTCAACGGAGGATGACTTCGAGACCAGCGCAGGATTTTCCGCACTGGATACATATGACGATACAGAGGAGACAGCAGAGTCCGATACAGAACTCGAAACAGAGAGTGAGACAGAGACAGAAACACAGGAGGATGCACAGGACTTTTCCGGTCTTGTCATCGCGAGAGTGACCAATTATGTCAATGTCAGAAGCATTCCGAGCGAGGAAGGCGAGATTGTCGGAAAGCTGTATGATAAGTCCGTTGGCGAGTTTATCGAGGAGAAGGACGGCTGGTACAAGATTGTATCAGGAAATTGTACAGGCTATGTCAAGGGTGAGTATTGTGTAGTCGGCGAGGAAGCTGAGGCGCTTGCCAAAGAAGTTGGGACAACCTATGCAATTGTCAATACCACAACATTGAAGGTCCGTAAAGAAGCCAGCACAGAATCCGCAGTACTTGGACTTGTGCCGATCGAGGAGGAGCTGGTCGTAGTCGAGGAGCTTGACGGATGGGTTAAGATTGCCATTGAAGAGGGTGACGGCTACGTTTCAAGAGACTATGTAAATCTCAGGACAGATTTCGTACATGCGGAGTCCAGAGAGGAAGAGGAAGCAAGACTTGCCGCAGAGGCGAGAGCGCGCGAGGAGGCAAGAGCAGCGGCAGCGGCAACTGAGGCGTCGAGAGCACAGCAGCAGGCAGAGGTACAGGTACAAAAGTCGGAGGCAAATCAGGCTGCGATTGATTCCGCGCGCAATATTGCGGCGGCGTCTGTAGGAAGCGAGATGGGCAAATCAGTGATCGACTATGCGACACAATTTGTCGGAAATCCCTACGTGTGGGGAGGCTCAAGCCTGACAAATGGTACAGACTGCTCTGGTTTTGTTATGAGCGTATATTCTAATTTTGGTGTCAGTCTGCCACATTCATCATCAGCGCTTAGAAGTAAGGGATATGATGTTGGCGGACTTGAAAATGCACAGCCAGGTGATATTGTGTGCTATTCTGGTCATGTCGGTCTCTATGTTGGGAATGGTCAGATTGTGCATGCCAGCACATCGAAGACAGGAATCATTGTATCAAGTGCTACATACCGAAATATATTGGCAGTGAGAAGAATTTTCTAAAAGAGCTTTAGCGGTGGATAACGGAAGTTGTCCACTTTTTTTCGTGGAAAAATTCAGCGTTTGTGCCGGTGTCTGAACCGTCTGAAGAGCACAGTTTGCCCTCTTTATTCAAGCGCCCGCCAAAGGGAAATGAGCGCATTTCATGCATAAGAAAAAAGTGCACAAAAAAACAGAGATATTCCGCGGGCAGGTATCAGCCACCTCGCACTGCATTCACAATTTATCCACATGAAAAAAGGATAAAGTGTGCGGAAAATAAAGTTATACACCGATTTATCCACAATATCCACAGCGTTGAACGGGTTTTCTTGTGGAAAACCTGAGGATAACATACAAACGGATATTTTGTATAAAAAGACGAAAATAGTAATTTTTTGGAAAAAATGGCATAATTTTATTGACATTTAGATACTGCTGAATTTGATAAAATATGTCTAAAAAAGGACTAAGATTTACAAAAAAATTAGAATATCTTCCCAAAAGTTGTTGGAAAATATAGAGGGATATGCTATAATCAAAATACAATAAAAGTGACAAGCTTTATTGTCAATTAAGTGGGAAGGGAAGTGGACATAATGAAATTTATTATCAGCGGTAAGAACATTGATGTAACGCCCGGTCTGAGGGCAGCAGTTGAGGACAAAATCGGCAAGCTGGAGAAATATTTCACGCCAGAAACGGAGGTACACGCGACATTAAGCGTCGAGAAGGAGCGGCAGAAGATCGAAGTTACCATTCCCATGAAAGGAAACATCATTCGTTCAGAACAGGTAAGCAATGATATGTATGTATCAGTGGATTTGGCGGCGGAAGTGATCGAGCGCCAGCTAAAGAAATATAGAACCAAGTTCAGAGCAGACCAGCAGGCAGGAGCCGCAAGCCTCAGAACCGACTTCATAGAGAGAGAGGTTGAGGAGGAAGATGAGGAGGAAGATGAGGAGGTGCGCATTGTCCGCACAAAGAAATTTGACATCAAGCCAATGTATGCGGAGGACGCCTGTGTTCAGATGGAGCTTTTGGGACATGATTTCTATGTGTTCTGCAATGCGGAGACAGACGAGGTTAATGTGGTATACAAGCGTAAGGGTAATACGTATGGTTTGATAGAACCGGAAAACTAAATAGGGATGTATGGACAGGCGTTGGAAATCCGATGCCTGTTCTTTTTATGTACACGGGCGCACGCATATCACTATTTTTCGGTGCATATATATAGTTTGGATAATGTATTGACAGAATGGTGATTATGTGAAGAATAAAATAATGACATGCCTGATTTTGATGGCATTGACGCTGGCGGCGGGGATTGTCTGGTACGAGAACAGAGTGCAGGAGTTACAGGTCAGCCAGACAGGGAAGGACTTTATTAAATGGGTTGATTTTAATGCCTCAAAAGAAGCGATGAAGAAAGCATGTCTGCTGGATATAGAATCATATGAGTCGGAGGTCCATCTCGACTGGATTACACTGCTTGCGTATGCGGCGGTGCGCGGCGGCGGTGAATTTAATGACAAATCAGTCAAATACATAGAGGAGGCAGCGGAGAAGCTCTCCGCAAAAGAGACGACAGAGGAGGCGCTTCGCGAAAAGTACAAACATTTTTCATATTATCAAGAAGCCTACTCGGCGGTGCTTGGCGGTATGCTGGGGGAGTATGAGATTAAGGACGACAGCGGCAGTTATCAAAAAAAGTACGGGCTCAAGGCGTACTCGCCAATTGCCGGCGGATTTGCGTATCAGGATTATGATGACTTTGGTGTGGGGCGGGATTTCGGCTACAAGCGGCAGCATCTCGGACACGACATGATGGGGCTTGTCGGCACGCCAATCATCGCAATCGAGTCCGGCTACGTGGAGGCGCTTGGCTGGAACCGCTACGGCGGATGGCGCATCGGTATCCGCAGCTTTGACAAAAAGCGGTATTACTACTACGCACACCTGCGCCAGAACAGACCTTACGCCGAAGGACTCAAGGAGGGGGACTACGTTACAGCGGGAGATGTGATCGGCTATATGGGACACACAGGCTACAGCGACAAGGAGAATGTGAATAATATCAAGACAGTGCATTTGCACGTAGGACTTCAGCTAATTTTTGACGAATCACAGAAAGATGGAAACAATGAGATCTGGGTAGACTTTTACCAGCTTGCAGGATTTTTGAGCGCGCACAGATGTGAGGTAGAGCGCAATGATGTCTCGAAAGAGTGGGACAGAAAGTATGATATGAAAGACCCGGTAGTGCCAATTGAGGAAAATAATGTGAGAAGTACGAAGTCTCACACCAAAAAATGAAACACTGCGCAAAAGTGCATAAATCGCAAAAGGTAGAAACAATGCACAATAAATACGAAGAAAAAAACGCTGAGACACAACTGAAATAGATAAAATTGGATAATTTTAGCATGTAAAATTCGTCAATATTGTAATAAATCTCAAAAGATAAAAAGATTGCTTTTTTTTTAACAATGTGATAAAATAAGCACAATGATTGTGATGAGCGCAATGAGGGAATAAAGTTTGAATATTGCACAAAAGGACTGCACTGAAAAGCACTCACTTGTGAGAAAATGTGATATTTTTTGTGCGTTTTTTGAAAATATTTGTTTGTTGTGTCAGAAGAATCACAGTCACGTGTAAACTGATGGGATACATAAACCCCATTACAAGAGTATAAAAGATGGAGGAAAAGATAATGGCAAAGAAAATTGTATTGGCAGGTGCATGTCGTACTGCAATCGGCACGATGGGCGGATCACTCAGCACAACTCCGGCTCAGGAGCTCGGTGCGATCGTAATCAAGGAAGCGCTGAACAGGGCTGGCGTTCCGGCTGACAAGGTGGATCATGTGTATATGGGATGTGTTATTCAGGCGGGTCTCGGACAGAATGTTGCACGTCAGTCGTCCATCAAGGCAGGACTCCCGATCGAGACACCGGCAGTCACAGTGAATGTCGTATGCGGTTCTGGTCTGAACTGTGTCAATATGGCAGCACAGATGATTCTGGCTGGCGATGCAGACATCGTGGTTGCAGGCGGTATGGAAAACATGTCTATGGCGCCCTTCGCACTTCCTAATGCACGTTTCGGCTATAGAATGAACAATGGAGTGCTTGTAGATACCATGATTAAAGATGCACTCTGGGATGCATTCAATGACTATCATATGATTCAGACAGCAGACAATATCTGTGACGAGTGGAAGATCACACGTGAAGAGCTCGATGAGTTCGCATTGAAGAGCCAGCAGAAGGCGGAGGCTGCTCAGAAGGCTGGCGCATTTGATAAGGAAATCGTTCCTGTCATGGTGAAGAAGAAAAAAGAGATGGTTGAGTTTAAGGTTGACGAGGGACCAAGAGCAGGCTCTACAATCGAGGGACTTGCAAAACTCCGCCCGATCAACAAGGATAAATATGTGACTGCTGGAAACGCTTCTGGTATCAATGACGGTGCGGCTGCGATCGTTGTCATGAGCGAAGAGAAGGCAAAAGAGTTAGGCGTGACACCGATGGCTGAGTGGGTTGCAGGCGCTCTTGCAGGCGTTAGACCTGAAGTGATGGGAATCGGTCCAGTGGCTTCTACAAAGAAAGTACTGGCTAAGACTGGCATGAAGATCGAGGACTTTGACATTATCGAGGCAAACGAGGCATTTGCGGCACAGTCCATCGCAGTAGGCAGAGATTTAGGCATTGATGTAGATAAGCAGCTCAATCCAAACGGCGGCGCAATCGCGCTGGGCCATCCAGTAGGTGCATCCGGCTGCCGGATCTTGGTAACACTGCTTCATGAGATGGAGGCAAAGGACGCGAAGACAGGTCTTGCGACACTTTGCATCGGCGGCGGCATGGGCTGTTCAACTGTTGTGAAGAAATACGAATAATTGATAGAACGATAAAATGATAGAAATTCGAAGCTGGCAGTTTTGCCGACTGAGAATTTCTATCAAATGCATAAAGGCTACAGTATAAAAGCGAAATGTAAAAGATTGCTAAATTTGGAGGTAAGTATGGAGTATATACTTTATGAAGCAAACGGCGCGGTTGGGAAGATTACGATCAATCGTGAAAAGGCTTTGAACGCACTCAATTCTCAGGTGCTGGACGAGCTCAATGAGACGCTTGACGCGGTAAATCTCGACGAGGTGAGATGTCTGATTCTCACAGGTGCAGGCACGAAATCCTTTGTGGCGGGCGCAGATATCGGTGAGATGAGCACACTCACAAAAGCCGAGGGTGAGGCGTTTGGCAAGAAGGGCAACGATGTGTTCAGAAAGCTTGAGACATTCCCGATTCCAGTGATTGCAGCAGTAAACGGTTTTGCACTTGGCGGCGGCTGTGAGATCTCAATGAGCTGTGATATTCGTATCTGTTCTGAGAACGCAGTGTTTGGACAGCCTGAGGTTGGTCTTGGCATCACACCGGGCTTTGGCGGCACACAGCGGCTTGCGCGTCTTGTGGGCGCTGGCATGGCAAAGCAGATGATCTATACAGCCAGAAATATCAAGGCAGACGAGGCGCTCCGAATCGGTCTGGTCAATGCGGTATACCCTGCGGAAGAGCTGATGGCACAGGCTGAAAAAATGGCGGCAGGCATCGCAAAGAATGCGCCGATCGCTGTGCGCAACTGCAAGAAGGCGATCAACGAGGGTCTTGATGTAGATATGGACAAGGCAATCGTGATCGAGGAGAAGTTATTTGGCGACTGCTTTGAGACTGAAGACCAGAAGTATGGCATGGCATTCTTCCTTGACAAGAACAAGGAGAAGGTAAAGGAGCCGTTCAAGAACTGCTAACTGTAAAAGGAGATCTATAAGGATATGGCATTTCTTGTGGAGAGCATGAAGAAAAATAAATAGTATGATATAAGGAGGACAAACAATGAAGGTAGGTATTATCGGCGCTGGAACAATGGGTTCCGGCATTGCACAGGCATTTGCAATGACAGACGGTTATGAGGTATGCTTATGTGATATTAAGCAGGAGTTTGCAGACGGCGGAAAGGCGAAGATTTTAAAGAATCTGAACTTCCTCGTTAGCAAGGAAAAGATCACACAGGAGAAGGCAGATGCAATCGCAGCAAAGATCGCTACAGGATTGAAAGATATCTGTACAGACTGCGATCTTGTGATTGAGGTTGCGCCTGAGAAGATGGAAATCAAGAAGTCAACCTTCAAGGAATTGCAGGACATTGTAAAGCCAGAGTGTATCTTTGCCACTAATACTTCTTCCCTTTCAATCACTGAGATGGGTGCAGGACTGGACCGTCCGCTGATTGGTATGCACTTCTTTAATCCGGCAGACAGAATGAAGCTGGTAGAGGTAATTGCTGGTGCGAACACACCCGCGGATTTGGTAGAGAAGATCAAAGGCATCGCTTCTGAGATTGGCAAGACTCCTGTAGAGGTGAACGAGGCAGCAGGCTTCGTTGTAAACAGAATCCTCATTCCGATGATCAATGAAGCAATCAATGTATATGCAGCGGGCGTTGCAAGTGTTGCTGACATTGATGTTGCGATGCAGCTTGGCGCAAATCATCCGATGGGACCTCTGGCACTTGGCGATTACATAGGATTGGATATCGTACTTGCGATTATGGAAGTAATCTATGCAGAGACAGGCGATTCGAAGTATGCGCCTTCACCGCTTCTGAGAAAGATGGTGCGCGCTGGAAAGCTTGGCAAAAAGACGGGCGCTGGTTTCTATGATTACACGAAGAAATAATTGATACAATAATATTGCGGCAAGGCACTGTATGATGAGTATGGTGACTTGCTGTTCATAATGAGTATAAAGCATATTAAATGGAGGAAAAAGAACATGGATTTTACATTAAGTAAAGAGCATGAGATGGCGAGAACTCTTTTCAGAGAGTTTGCTGAAAAGGAGGTTAAACCCCTTGCAATCGAGGTAGATGAGACAGAGGAGTTTCCAAAAGCTACTGTTGAGAAAATGGCAAAGGCTGGTTTCATGGGTATTCCTATTCCGAAGGAGTACGGCGGACAGGGCTGTGATGTCCTCACGTATGCAATGTGCGTTGAGGAGTTGGCAAAGGTTTGTGGTACGACAGCGGTTATCGTGTCTGCACATACATCTCTTTGCTGCGATCCGATTCTTACATATGGTACAGAAGAGCAGAAGCAGAAATATCTGCCAGATCTTGCAAGCGGCAAGAAGATTGGTGCTTTTGGTCTGACCGAGCCGGGCGCTGGTACAGATGCACAGGGACAGCAGACAAAGGCTGTGCTTGAAGGCGATGAGTGGGTGCTCAACGGATCAAAGATTTTTATTACAAACGGTAAGGAAGCAGATGTATATGTGATTTTTGCCATCACAGGCATGATTGAGAAACGCGGCAGAATGACAAAGGAAATCTCAGCGTTTATCGTGGAGAAGGGCACACCGGGCTTCTCATTTGGTACGAAGGAAAAGAAGATGGGTATCCGCGGTTCATCAACCTATGAGCTGATTTTCACAGACTGCCGGATTCCTAAGGACAATATGCTGGGACAGCAGGGCAAGGGCTTTGGCATCGCGATGCATACACTTGACGGCGGACGTATTGGTATCGCTGCACAGGCACTCGGCATCGGTGAGGGTGCGCTTGACAGAACGATTGCGTATGTTCAGGAGAGAAAGCAGTTTGGACGTGCGATCGGCGCTTTCCAGAATACACAGTTCCAGCTTGCAGATATGGCGACAAAGGCACAGGCTGCACAGTTTATGGTTTATAAGGCTGCATGCACAAAAGACCAGTACACCAAGGATCACAAGACCTCTTACAATGTAGAGGCAGCTATGGCGAAGCTGTACGCTGCTGAGATGGCGATGGAAGTGACCACAAAAGCAGTACAGCTCCACGGCGGTTACGGCTACACAAGAGAGTACGAAGTAGAGCGTATGATGAGAGATGCCAAGATCACGGAAATTTACGAGGGAACAAGCGAAGTTCAGAGAATGGTTATCTCCGCGAACTTGTTAAAATAAAAACTTGAAAAGGCAGTGTTTTCCGTGGCGGATGATGATAATAAAATAAAATATAAGGAGAATAAACATGAAAGTTGTAGTATGTGTAAAACAGGTACCTGATACAAAGGGTGGCGTAAAGTTCAATCCTGATGGTACACTTGATAGAGCAGCTATGCTGACAATCATGAACCCTGATGACAAGGCAGGTCTGGAGGCAGCATTGAGATTAAAGGATCAGTATGGCGCAGAAGTAACTGTTGTGACAATGGGACTTCCAAAGGCAGAGGAAGTGCTTCGCGAGGCAATGGCGATGGGCGCTGACAAGGGTATTCTTGTGACGGACAGAGTTCTCGGAGGAGCAGATACATGGGCTACTTCACAGACATTGGCAGGCGCGATCAGAAATCTCGATTATGACCTTATCATCACAGGACGTCAGGCGATTGACGGCGATACAGCGCAGGTTGGTCCTCAGATTTCCGAGCATCTCGGCATCCCTGTTATCTCCTATGCACAGAAGATTCAGATCGAGGGTGACAGTGTTGTGGTAGAGCGCCAGTATGATGACAGATATCATGTATTAAAGGCTAAGATGCCTTGTCTGATCACAGCACTTGCTGAATTAAATGAGCCTCGTTATATGACACCGGGTGGAATTTTCGATGCATACAAGGCAGAGATTACCACATGGGGCAGAGCTGACTTGAAGGATGTAGAGGATTCTAATCTTGGCTTGAAGGGTTCACCGACACAGATTGCCAGAGCATCTGACAAGGTTCGAAAAGGAAAAGGTGAGAAGGTTACATTAGACCCTTCAGAATCTGTAGAATACATCATGAACAAGTTAAAAGAGAAGCATGTGATCTAATGAATGCTTAATATGAAATCATAGATTTCACCATCTTGATTTGTACCCGCTAAAGCGGGCAAATGGTAGTTAGATTATAATGGAGGTTTATCATGAATTTAGAAGAATATAAAGGCGTGTTTGTCTTCGCACAGCAGGTAGATAACAAGGTAAGCGGCATTGCTCTTGAACTGATTGGCGAAGGAAAAAGACTTGCAGAGAAATTAGCAACAGAAGTGACAGCAGTTTTGGTTGGTAGTGACGTGAAGGGGCTGGCAGACGAGCTTGCCGCTTACGGTGCAGATAAGGTTATCGTGGTGGATGACCCAGAATTAAAGGAGTACAGAACAGAGCCGTATGCACATGCACTGGCATCTGTCATCAATCAGTATAAGCCGGAAATCTTATTGGTAGGTGCGACTGCAATCGGCCGTGACTTAGGGCCTAGAGTGTCAGCCAGAGTGCACACAGGTCTGACAGCAGACTGTACATCTCTTGAGATTGGCGATTTCCCGATCAACCCGATTCCGGGCAAAGAGCAGAAGCACAATCAATTGCTCATGACACGTCCTGCTTTTGGCGGAAATACAATCGCGACAATTGCATGTCCAGATTTCCGCCCGCAGATGGCTACAGTACGTCCGGGCGTTATGCAGAAGCTTGAGAAAAAAGAGGGCGCGAAGGCTGTTGTTGAGGAGTTCAATCCCGGATTTACACCAGATAACAAGTATGTAGAGATCGTAGAGGTTGTGAAGAATCTCACCGATACAGTAGATATTATGGATGCCAAGATTCTTGTATCTGGCGGCCGCGGCGTGGGAAGCCCGGAGAATTTCAAGATCTTAGACGATCTTGCAGAGGCAATTGGCGGTACGGTGAGCTGCTCTCGTGCAGTGGTGGACGCTGGCTGGAAGAACAAGGATTTACAGGTTGGACAGACTGGTAAGACGGTTCGTCCGAATGTATACTTTGCAATCGGCATCTCTGGTGCGATTCAGCATCTGGCTGGTATGGAAGAGTCTGACATCATTATTGCAGTCAATAAGGATGAGACAGCACCAATCTTTGATGTCGCTGATTATGGTATTGTAGGCGATTTAAACAAGATTGTGCCGATGCTTACAGAGCAGATCAAGGCTGCGGTTGCAAATAAATAGTGACAGAATTATGAATTTTACATAAAACCTCAAAGGATTTGTCCTTTGGGGTTTTTTTTTGTCGAAAGATGGGGTATAATTAGAGCGAACAGGAACTCAAAAGTAGGAATCAGGAGAGATAAGGAGAATAGGAATGGCATTAACAGAATTAAGCACTTATACCATAAATGACGTGTATAATCTTCCAGACGGGCAGCGCGCAGAGCTGATTGATGGGAAGGTTTATTATATGGCACCCGCGACAAGGAACCACCAGCGCATTGTCGGGGAGCTTTTTGCCACGATTCGGGAGCATATCAGAAGAAATAATTTTAAGGGTGAAGTGGATATCACTCCGTTTGGCGTGTTTATTGATGCGGACGACAAGAGCTATGTCGAGCCGGATATCTGTATTATCTGCGATGAGAATAAGCTTGACGAGAGAGGCTGCAATGGCGCACCGGACTGGATTATTGAGGTGGTTTCTCCGGCCAGCAGACGGATTGACTATACCACAAAACTTTTTAAGTACCGCGCGGCGGGCGTGCGTGAATACTGGATCGTCGATGCGGACAAGAGCAGGGTGATGGTTTATAATTTTTATCAGGATGACATGAATGAATACAGCTTTATCGAGGATATTCCGGCGGGAATTTATACAGATCTTGCTGTCCGCATGTCGAATCTGGAGCTATAGGTAAAATGCCGTTACTATAGTGAAGCGAATAGTGACAGGTACAAAAAGGAATGAAAAAGTTCTTGCAATTAAGCAGTGTTTCACGTATAATAAACGTTATAAATATTAAGGCGATTAGAGCCTTATTGATTGGATAGGATATCCGCAGCAATCCACTTGTGAATCAATAAGAGTAGTAAAAGTAAACTATTTTGCTATATAGACTCTAATCATCTTAGGAAAATTTATGTACAGTGTGTACATATGCTTCAATTGAGTGATGAAAGATTGAGAGTGGGAATCCGTGGAGATTTCCACTTTTTTAGTTACCGTTCACTCCATTACACACAGACATCTGTTATATGAAAGTGAGGTCTTTTATAGATGGAAACAAAATTAAAGTTATATGGTTTTAATAATCTTACCAAATCATTGAGTTTTAATATCTATGATGTCTGTTATGCCAAAAGCGCACGCGAGCAGAAGGATTATATTGCCTATATTGATGAGCAGTACAATTCAGAACGGCTCACGAAGATTTTGTTTCATGTGACAGAGATGATTGGCGCCCATGTGCTGAATGTGTCGCGGCAGGACTACGAGCCGCAGGGGGCGAGCGTGACCTTTCTGATCGCGGAGTCCAACATGGTGCCAGCAGGGCAGAAGAGTGCGGCGAGTGCGGCGCTTGCCTACGAGGACATGATTGTACATACGAATCATACGGACGAGATTGTGGGGCATCTTGACAAGAGCCACATCACAGTACACACGTATCCAGAGTATCATCCAGAGACCAATATTGCGACGTTCCGCGTGGATATTGATGTGGCGACATGCGGGGAGATTACGCCGCTTAGCACGCTGGATTATCTGATTGGGAGTTTTGATTCTGACATTATCACGATGGACTACAGAGTGCGTGGATTTACGAGAAATGTGGAGGGCAGGAAGCTCTTTATTGACCATAAGATTACGTCGATTCAGGACTATATTGACCGCGGTATTCTGGACAAGTATGATGCGGTTGACATCAATATGTATCAGGCAAATATTTTTCACACAAAGATGCTGATCAAAGAGATGGATCTGCAGAATTATCTGTTTAATTCTGATATTTATGAGATTACGCCAAAGACAAGGCTGCAAATCAGCAATAGTCTGCGGCAGGAGATGATCGAGATTTTCAGCGGAATGAACATTTATTAGACAAAACAGAAGGAGGACTGAAAGGACAATGCTTGACCAGTCACGCGCTCCCATATTGGAAGCATTGGAGGAAATGAAGCGAAACCGTCTTGTGCCGTTTGATGTGCCGGGACATAAACATGGAAAGGGGAATCCTGATCTCACCCATTTTCTGGGAGAACAGTGTCTCCTGGTCGATGTAAATTCGATGAAAATGCTGGACAATCTCTGCCATCCAGTCTCTGTCATTAAGGAGGCAGAGGACCTTGCCGCGGAGGCATTCGGGGCGGCACATGCGTATTTTATGGTTGGCGGTACGACCTCTGCGGTGCAGAGCATGGTGCTTGCCGTCTGCAAACGGGGAGACAAGATCATACTTCCGCGCAATGTGCACAGGAGTGTGATAAACAGTATGATTCTCTGCGGTGCAGTTCCGGTGTATGTCAATCCGGACATGAATCATGCGCTTGGCATCGCACTGGGAATGCGTCTTTGCGAGGTGGAGAGGGCGATTGCTGAAAATCCCGATGCGAAGGCAGTGTTTGTAAATAATCCGACATACTATGGAATTTGTTCTAATCTAAAAGGGATTACAGCGCTGGCACACGCACACGGCATGAAGGTGCTGGTGGATGAGGCACACGGTACGCATTTTTATTTTGACCGGGATTTGCCCATGTCAGCGATGGCGGCTGGCGCGGACATGGCGGCGGTCAGTATGCACAAGTCTGGCGGTTCGCTGACACAGTCGTCATTTTTGCTGAGCGGCCCGCAGATGAGTGAGGGGCATGTGCGGCAGATTATCAATATCACACAGACGACAAGCGGCTCTTACCTGCTGATGTCCAGCTTGGATATTTCCAGGAGAAATCTGGCGCTGCACGGTCAGGAAGTCTTTGATAAAGTGAAGGACATGGTGGAATATGCGAGGAGGGAAATCAACCAAATCGGGGATTACTATGCGTATTCAAGAGAGCTTGTCAATGGGGATTCGGTTTATGACTTTGATATTACAAAGTTGTCGGTCAACACGCTTTCAGTGGGGCTTGCCGGCATTGAAGTCTATGATTTGCTCCGCGATGAGTATGATATCCAGACGGAATTTGGTGATTTGGGCAATGTGCTCGCCTATGTGTCGGTGGGTGACAGACCGCGCGACATTGAGCGGATTGTGAGTGCGCTTGCGGAGATTCGCCGCCTGTATAAGAAGGACAGCAGCAGCCTGATGACGGCAGAATACATTACGCCGAGCGTGATTTATTCGCCGCAGGAGGCTTTTTACAGTGACAAGCAGTCTCTCCCAATCGCGCAGTGTGAGAACAGGGTGTGCGCAGAGTTTGTGATGTGCTATCCGCCGGGAATACCGATTTTAGCACCGGGCGAGCTGATTACCCGAGAGATTCTGGCGTATATTGTCTATGCCAAAGCAAAGGGCTGCTCTATGACAGGGCCGGAGGATATGAAGCTCGAGAGCTTGAATGTAATGAAAGGGATACGCTCTGCTGCGCAGCGCTGACAGGGCAGACGGGCAGAAAAGGCAGGTGGAAGCATGGAATTGTGGTTTACGGAGAAACATACAGAGAATGTAAAATTATCCATACAGGTGGACAGACAGCTCTATTCGTCACAGTCGGAGTTCCAGCGGATTGATATATTTTCGTCGAAGGAATTTGGCAGGTTTCTGACACTGGACGGATATATGATGCTGACACAGAAGGACGAATTTATCTATCATGAAATGATGGTGCATGTGCCGATGGCAGTTCACCCCGAGGTGCGCAAGGTGCTGGTGATCGGCGGCGGGGACGGCGGGACAGCGCGCGAGCTGATCCGGTATCCGGCGATTGAGCAAATTGATGTGGTGGAGATTGACGAGGAGGTGGTGTCCGCGTGCAGACAATATCTGCCGCAGACAGCGTGCGGTTTTGACGATGAGAGGATTCATCTGTTTTATGAAGACGGACTCAAATACGTCCGCCGTTATGAGGACACGTATGATTTGATTCTGGTGGATTCGACTGACCCGTTTGGCCCCGGGGAAGGCTTGTTTACCAAGGAATTTTATGGAAATTGTTATAAGGCGCTCAAGGCGGAGGGAATCATGGTCAACCAGCATGAAAGTCCGTTTTATCCAAATGATGCGGTGGCAATGCAGCGGGCGCACAAGCGCATTGTGGAGTCCTTTCCGATCAGCAAGGTTTATCAGGCGCATATTCCGACTTATCCGTCAGGGCACTGGCTGTTTGGATTTGCCTCCAAGCGCTACCATCCGCTCACAGATCAGGACGCAGCCCGCTGGAAGGCGCTGGGGCTTCGCACGCGGTATTATAATGAGCAGCTTCACAGGGGAGCTTTTGCACTGCCCAATTATGTGGAGGAGATGCTGGAGAAGGTGGAGAGATGAAGAAGGATTTTGATTTGAATGTAGAAACTTTTTTAGGGTGTGACAAGACGATAGAGGAGGCGCGGATTGTGCTGTTTGGCGCGCCGTTTGACTCGACGACCTCGTATCGTCCCGGGGCGCGCTTTGCCAGCAGGACGATGCGCGCGGAATCCTATGGATTGGAAACCTACAGTCCGTATCAGGATTTGGATTTGGACGATGCGGCGGTATTTGACGGCGGCGATTTGGAGTTGTGCTTTGGCGATACCAGCAGGGCGCTGGAGGAGATCACGGCATATACGCGCAAGATTTTGAAGCTGGGAAAGCTGCCGCTTATGATTGGCGGGGAACACCTTGTCACACTGGGGGCTGTGCGCGCCGTTGCAGAGCAGTATCCTGATTTGTGTGTGATACATTTTGATGCACATGCGGATTTGCGGGACGATTACTTAGGGGTAAACCTGTCCCATGCTACTGTAATGCGCAGGGTGTGGGAGATTGTCGGGGACGGGAGAATCTACCAGTTTGGTATCAGAAGCGGTGAGCGGGCTGAGTTTGAGTGGGGCAGGGCGCATGTTGCGACGCGTCGGTTTGATTTTGAGGGGCTTGAGGAGGTCGTCAGCTCCTTAAAAGGCAGACCGGTCTATTTCACGCTGGATTTGGACGTGCTCGACCCCTCCTGTTTTCCGGGAACAGGGACGCCGGAGGCGGGCGGCGTGACCTTTCAGCAGTTATTTGATGCAGTGATGAAAGTGGGGACGCTTGACATTGTGGGAGGTGATCTCAATGAGCTTTCGCCAATGCTTGACGCGAGCGGTGCATCGACGGCAGCCGCGCTCAAGATACTCCGCGAGCTGCTGCTCAGGCTGGAGTCAAAGTATCTGATTGCGAAATAGTGTTAAAGGAGGATTTATGAAACGATGGGAAGAGTATTGATTATTGGCTGCGGCGGCGTTGCCAGCGTAGCGATTCAAAAATGCTGCCAGAACAGTGCAGTTTTTCAGGAGATTCTGATTGCCAGCCGCACGAAGGCAAAGTGCGATGCTTTGAAAAAACTACTTGAGGGAAAAACAGACACCAAAATTACGACGGCGCAGGTGGACGCTGACAACAAAGAGGAGGTCGTGGCGCTGATTCAGGGCTATAAGCCAGATCTAGTCATGAACATTGCACTGCCTTATCAGGACTTGACGATCATGGAGGCATGTCTTGCGTGCAAGGTAAACTATATGGACACGGCAAATTATGAACCGGAGAACATTGATGAGCCAGCGTGGCGGGCGGCTTATGAAAAGCGGTGCAAAGAAGAGGGGTTCTCTGCGTATTTTGATTATTCTTGGCAGTGGGCATACAAGAAAAAGTTTGAGGAGGCGGGCATTACGGCGCTTCTAGGCTCAGGTTTTGACCCCGGTGTCACACAGGCGTATTGCGCCTATGCCTTAAAACATGAGTTCGATTCTATTGAGACGATTGATATTCTGGACTGCAACGGCGGAGACCACGGCTATGCATTTGCGACCAATTTTAATCCCGAGATTAATCTGCGGGAGGTCTCTGCCCCGGGAAGCTACTGGGAGAATGGCAAATGGGTAGAAGTTCCGGCGATGAGCATCAAGCGGGTGTACGATTTTGACCAAGTGGGCACCAAGGATATGTATCTGCTTCATCATGAGGAGATTGAATCGCTTGCAAAGAACATTCCCGGCGTGAAGCGTATCCGCTTTTTTATGACATTTGGGCAGAGCTATCTCGAGCACATGCGCTGCCTTGAGGACGTCGGAATGCTGTCGGCAACGCCGATCACTTATGAAGGAAAAGAGATTGTCCCGATTCAGTTTTTGAAAGCGCTGCTGCCAGACCCGGCAAGTCTTGGGCCAAGAACCAAGGGCAAGACGAACATCGGCTGTATTTTTACCGGCAAAAAAGACGGGAAGGATAAGACGTATTATCTCTATAATGTGTGTGACCATCAGGCATGTTATAAAGAAGTCGGCTCGCAGGCGATTTCTTATACGACGGGTGTTCCGGCAATGATTGGCGCGATGATGCTGCTGACGGGCAAGTGGAAGAAGCCGGGCGTCTTTACGGTGGAGGAGTTTGACCCAGATCCCTATATGGAGGCGCTGAACCGTTGGGGGCTGCCGTGGCAGGAGAGCCATGCGCCAGTGCTTGTGGAGTAAAATAAGGAGTCTTGAAATAAGGAGTCTTGAAATAAGGAGTTTTGAAACAGTGGGAATAACGTATGAGTGTATCAAGAATGTGATGAATGAGGTTCCGACACCCTGTTATATTGTGAGTGAAGCTCTTTTGGAAAAAAATCTAAAACGGCTGCGCAGTGTTTCAGACCAGACGGGCTGTAAAATCCTGCTGGCACAGAAGGCTTTTTCCATGTACTATTATTATCCGCTGGTTGGAAAATATCTCGATGGCGTGACGGCGAGCGGTCTGTATGAGGCAAGGCTTGGCTATGAAGAGCTGTGCCAAAAGCAAATCCTAGATTCCAACAATACCGCAAAACGGTGTGAGAACCATGTATTTTCACCCGCGTATCACAAGACACAGACGGACGAGCTTTTTCAAATCTGTGACCACGCCGTATTTAATTCTTTTTCTCAGTGGACAACGTACAGGGAAGCCGCGCTGCGGGCTGGCGTCTCATGCGGGCTGCGCATCAATCCTGAGTGCTCGACACAAGAACATGCAATTTATGACCCATGTGCGCCGGGGTCCCGCCTTGGCGTCACACTGGAAAATTTTGCAGAATATGCGCCGGAGGAATTAAAAGGGCTTGAAGGACTTCATTTTCATTGCCTGTGTGAGCAGAATGCCGATGCGCTGGTCACGACAATGAATGCAGTGGAGGAAAAGTTTGGCGCGTATCTGCATCAGATGAAATGGCTGAATATGGGCGGCGGGCATCACATCACAAGAGATGATTATGATGTGGAGACGCTGGCGGCACTGCTTGAGCGCACGCAGAAGAAGTATGGACTGACGGTGTACTTAGAGCCGGGGGAGGCGGTTGCCTTAAACGCCGGCTTCCTAGTGACGCAGGTGCTTGAGATTGTCTCAAACCATGGGATTTCGACTGCGATTGTGGACACTTCCGCAGCCTGCCACATGCCCGACGTGCTCGAGATGCCCTACCGCCCGCCCTTGTACAACAGCGGGGAGGCTGGGGAGAAAGCCTGTACATACAGGCTGGCGGGGCCGACTTGTCTTGCGGGCGACCTGATTGGCGCGTATTCGTTTGACCGAGAACTGCAAGTGGGAGACCGCCTTGTTTTTGGGGATATGGCGATATATTCTATGGTAAAAAATAATACCTTTAATGGAATGCCGCTGCCGGACATCATTGCGCTGGACAAAAACGGCGCATGGCAGACGGTAAGGCAGTTTGGGTATGAAGCTTTTAAGGGGAGATTATAGTCTGGAGGCATGAAATGATTAAGGCAGAAAATCTGGTCAAAACGTTTACAAGAACAGAAAAGAAAAATAAGCGGACGGAGTTTAACGCGGTGGACGGCATTTCAATAGAAGCGGCGGACGGGGAGATTCTCGGCGTGCTGGGGCCAAACGGCGCGGGGAAAACGACGCTTCTGCGTATGCTGGGAAAACTGATGAGCCCTACAGAGGGGAAGGTGCTCATCACCGATGAGACGGGCAGGGAACTGACAAAAGAGATTGAGATTAAACGGCATATTGGATATCTGTCGGGAAATACAAAGCTCTATAAACGGTTTTCGGCGCGGGAAATGCTGTCGCTGCTCGGAGAGATCTATGGAATGACGCCACAGGAGGCGGAGGGCAGGATTGAGGAGATTGTCAGGATACTGGATCTCGGCGCGTTTGTGGATAACCGCATTGAACGGCTCTCCACAGGACAGTCCCAGCGCGTGTCCATCGCCAGATGCCTGCTGCACAGCCCGCAGGTATATATTTTTGACGAGCCGACGTTAGGGCTTGACATCATTAGCAGCCGCGCGATTATTGATTTTATGAAACAGGAGAAGGAGCAGGGCAAGACGGTGCTGTATTCTACGCATTATATGGAGGAGGCAGAATTTCTGTGCGACCGGATTGTCATGATTTATCAAGGGCAGGTGATTGCCAAGGGAACGCCGGAGGAATTGAGAGCTCAGACACATACGACGAATCTGAGAGATACATTTCTAAAGCTGATAGAGAATGAGGCACAGGGAGGACTACTTGCATGAAAACATCGGTTAAAATGACAAAAATAAAGGCAATCTATAAAAAAGAAATGATGGATTTGCTAAGGGACAAGAAAACACTGGTTATGATGCTGGTAGTCCCGCTGGTCATCTATCCTTTGATCATGATGGGCTCCCTGCTCATGGGCTCAGCGATTGCGGGCAGTCTCCAGTCAGATGAATACCAGATCGCAGTGGCAGATGACAAGGCGCAGGAGGGTGTCAACGGGTACGACGCCGCTGCGCTCAGGGCACTGCTGGGTGACACGGAGGATTCGCTGGAATATCATCTAAAGCTCGAGGACATACCGGAGAAATCCTGTAAAGATGCGCTTGCCGCGGAGGAGATTGACGCGTATATAGTGGTTGAAGCAAAAGATACAGAAGAGGGCAGAAAGAATGTTTTTACGATTTATTATCTATCCTCGAAAACGACTTCTTCTACGGCGGCAACGATGATAGAGGAAAAACTTGAGCGCTACAAGGAGCAGGTCAGCAGGCAGCTTTTGAGCGAGCTGGGGCTTGCGTCGGAGCTGCTGCTAAAGCCAGTTGAGATTTCCCGCAGCGACAGTTCGGCAAATGAGGAAAGAGTTGGAAGTATGCTTGGCATGATTCTGCCGTTTCTGATGATTTCAAGTATTTTGCTGGGCGCGTTTTATCCTGCGGTGGACACGACTGCCGGGGAGAAGGAGAGGGGGACACTAGAGACACTGCTGACACTCCCTGTTGGCAATGATGAGCTGATCATCGGGAAATTTTTTGCTGTCTCAACGGTTGCTGTCGCGTCCGCGGTGCTCAATCTGGTCTCGATGCTGTTTATGAGTATGTATTTTTATGCAGTGGTGCAGACGGACGATGCACAGGCATTGCAGGTTGAGCTTGCCAATTTTGTTCCGGCATTATTGATTGTCGTGTTGTGCACTGTTGCATTTGCACTCTTTATCAGCGCGGTGACAATGTGCGTTACTACGTTTGCCAAATCATTTAAGGAGGCAAACAATTATGCAACCCCGCTCATGCTGGTGGTGATGTTTGCGAGCTTTGTAGCGTTTGTGCCCAACATGGAGTTTACAGGGCTGCTGGCAGCCGTGCCGATTGTCAATATCAGCCTGCTGATCAGCGATATTTTGGTATTTGAGTACAATTTTTCAATCATTATGATCGTGCTGGTGACAAACATGGTCTATGCGGCACTTGCGATTGTGCTGCTTATCCGTCTCTATAACAGCGAGGAGTTGATGTTTGGCGAGGAGGGCACGAGCATTCAGATCTTTACAGGGCGCGGCGCGCTCAAAAAAGGCGGCGTGCCGACGCTGTCAGACGCGGTGCTGGTGCTTGCGGCGTCGCTTCTTCTGCTGCTCTATGTGGGGTCGGTCGTTCAGGCCAGATTTCTGCTGTGGGGGCTTTTGATGACACAGCTATTAATTATAGGAGTACCGCTCTTGGCATCATGGTATACCAAGAAGGAGTTAAGAGAAACATTTTCACTTCATGCGCCCAAGCCAGTCTGGGTGCTGGGCGCTGTCTTGTCTGAGATGGGGTGTTATCTGCTCATAATTCTGCTCTCGTCATTGCTTGGCAGTCTGTTTGAACAGGATATACAGGCAGTGAATGATACGATGGACTATATCTTAGAGGGGGCTGGCTTTGTGCAGGCGCTGCTGATCATCGCGCTGGCGCCTGCGGTGTGCGAGGAGGCACTGTTTCGCGGCTATTTCTTCTCGGCAGCCAGAAAACGCCTTCGTCCGGCTGCCGCCATCATAATCAGCGGCGCGGTATTTGGCATCTATCATCTGAGTCTGGTCAAGTTTTTCACGACAGGACTCTTGGGGGTACTGTTCTGCTATGTTGTGTACCGCACAGGAAGTATTTTTCTGACGGCGCTGATGCATTTTCTGAACAATGCCGTTGCGGTGTTTGTGTTGTTTTACCCGGAGAAGATGGAACGGCTGTTTCCGTTTTTGTTCCATGAAAATCCGAGTACTGCCGAGGTCTGCGCGCTTGTGGCTGTGGGTGTGCTGTGCCTTGGGGCGGGGCTTTGGCTGCTCAATCCAAAACCACGCGCAAAGCAGATTAATTAAGTTTGGGCAGCTCTCTGCGGAGGGTTTGGCGGTATTCTGTCGGCGTACAGCCCATAAATTTTTTGAATACTTTATTAAAATAACTTATGTTATTAAAACCGACGGCACCCGCAATCTCCGAGATGGATTCATGTGATTTGCGGTGCATGTACTTGGCGGCTTCCGTGATGCGGTATTTCATCAGGTATTCAAAGGGAGACAGGCCCGTGGCGCGCTTGAAGCAGCGGCAGCACTCGCTTTTGCTGACAAGGATAGCGTCTGCGATGTCATTGAGCGTGATCGGCTCCATAAAATGTTCTTGTATGTAGACCATTGCCTGCTTGACGCGCTGTGCGTCCTGATTGGCGATGCGCGCAGTGATCTTATAAGGGGCAGCAGCCCTGCCCGGGAGCTGGTCATAGAGGAGTTTCCACAGTTGCAGGATACTTGCTTTGCTCAAGAGCTCGTAGCATGAAGGCCGCTCGTCGTGAAGTGCAAGCAGTTGTTTGAGCAGTGTTAAAAACTGTTCGTACTGCGTGGTCCTGCGTGTGATGTGCAGATGCGTCAGAGAGCAGTTTGCGATGATGGGATTGATATATTTACTTTCGAGCTCCAACTGGCCAAAGCCTAAGATAAAGGAGGGATGCACGATAAAGGCGTTGTAAATGACGCCATTGGGTCCTGACGGTGTAATAAAATGCCGGACTGCTTGGTTGATAAAGACGATGTCGCCCTCTGAGACTGCGATATTGTCCTCCTCGCAGGTGATGTATGCCTCTCCCTTCTGGATATATTGAAATTCGATTTCTTCGTGCCAGTGCCAGTGAATAATCGGGGCATTGGGCGACGAACAGTCGATGGTGTCTACGTGCACGGGATAGCCGCTGAGCAGAAGCTGCTGTGTCCGTTTGGTATAAAAATCAGGTTCCATGATATCTTTCACCTCTTTCTGAGAGCCTGTTTGATGATTGTATGGTTATATTATACATAATTGTTAAAAATAGTATAGTATAATATAGCCTATTTTTAGAAAAAAATAATAGCTTTCATAGTATAATTACGGTATAATGAAGCTGTTATAGCGGGGGGAAAACAGGATTTGCTGCGGCATGCGGCGGCTTCTTCGCTTCGAAAAGGAGATGCGGCGGCAAAGTACAGCGCGCCGCAGATCGAGCAGCTTCTAGTGAATGAGGAGGTCGGTCAGCGTTTTTTGTATTTAATGCATAATAAAATATTTTATTTTTGGATAAAATAAAGCTTGTTTTATGCGCTCTTTTGTGGTAAAAATATAGTAACAATAATCACAGATTTGGAGGGTATTCATGAAAACAGGAAAAAATTATAAGTTTTGGTTTGCAACTGGTTCACAGGATCTTTACGGTGAGGAGTGCCTCAGAAACGTGGCAGAGCACTCTAAGAAGATTGTGGAAGGGCTGAATAACTCAGGGCTTTTGCCGTATGAGGTGGTGTGGAAGCCGACACTGATTACCAATGCGGTGATCAGAAAGACTTTTAACGAAGCGAATGCAGACGAGGAGTGCGCAGGCGTCATCACATGGATGCATACGTTCTCGCCGGCAAAGTCATGGATTCTGGGCTTGCAGGAGTACAGAAAGCCGCTGATGCATTTCCATACGCAGTTTAACGAGGAGATTCCATATGATACGATTGATATGGACTTTATGAATGAGAACCAGTCTGCGCACGGTGACCGCGAGTATGGTCATATTGTGAGCCGCATGGGTATTGAGCGCAAGATTGTAGTCGGCCATTGGCAGAACACGGACGTGATCAAGAAGATTGCACAGTGGATGGTAACTGCGGTGGGCGTGATGGAGTCCTCCCATATCAGGGTGTGCCGTTTTGGCGACAACATGAATAATGTTGCCGTGACAGAGGGCGACAAGGTTGAGGCTCAGATTAAATTTGGCTGGGAGATTGACCACTACAATGTCAATGATTTGGTGGCGTATGTCAATGCGGTTTCCGATGCTGACATTAAGAATCTGACAGACGAATATTACAGCAAATATAAGATTCTGACAGAGGGCAGGGACGATGCAGCGTTCAGAAAACATGTTGAGGTGCAGGCAGGCATCGAGCTTGGAATGGAAAAATTTCTCGAGGAGAGAGACTATCATGCGATTGTCACACACTTTGGAATGCTTGGCGGCTTGAAGCAGCTTCCCGGTCTTGCGATTCAGCGCCTGATGGAAAAAGGCTATGGTTTTGGCGGTGAGGGTGACTGGAAAACTGCGGCGATGGTCCGCCTGATGAAGATTATGGCGTCGAATGTCAAAGATGCGAAGGGTACTTCTTTTATGGAGGATTATACATATAATTTCGTTCCGGGCAAAGAGGGCATTTTGCAGGCACATATGCTGGAGGTATGTCCAAGCATTTCAGAGGGTGACATCTCGATTAAAGTATGTCCGCTCTCGATGGGCAACAGAGAAGATCCGGCGAGACTGGTATTTACGTCCAAGACGGGGCCTGCGGTAGCGACTTCACTGATTGACCTTGGCAGCCGCTTCCGCCTGATTATCAATGCAGTGGACTGCAAGAAGGTGGAGAAGCCAATGCCCAAACTTCCGGTTGCGACAGCTTTCTGGACGCCAGAGCCGAATCTTACAGTCGGTGCAGAGGCGTGGATTCTGGCTGGCGGTGCACATCACACAGCGTTCTCTTATGACCTGTCTGTAGAGCAGATGGTTGACTGGGCAGATGCGATGGGCATTGAGTCAGTTGTCATCGACAAGAATACAGACATCAGAACCTTCAAGAACGAGCTGAGATGGAATGCGGTTGCATACCGTTAAGCAGTTTTTCAACTCATTCAAAATATAGCCGTTTGGGTTTTTCGACATACTCGACTTCGTCGAGGTCTGCAAAGGCGTCTATAAAGTCCTCCCGGACCGTTGCGATGGCGTAGCCGTTAATCAGGGGCTCGATGTGGATCACTTCCGACTCGAGGCGTTCGAGCGGTCCGTGGTATTTGACGATCAATTCCCATGTTTTTGAGGCAGGGCTGTACCCTGTTGAGAGAACATGGGATTTTTGCATTTCTGTCTCTGTCGCGGCGAGAGCGAGATTGAGGAGATTTTCAAGTTTTGCGTTTGGCATGGCGGAAGTCTCCTTTTTTGGTGCGCTGGCAGGAGTTTGCAGTAGCATTTTTATATGATATGCCATTCTGCGTAAAATGTGATGATTCAAAATGATGATTGAAAATACATTTTTTCTTGACAAATATATCGCGAGGTGATATATTCTAATTACAATATATCATATCACGATATATTGATGCGCGGTATATTATTTCAAGATAAAAGCAATAACTGTAAACAGCGTTTTATATACAGTTAGATTTTTCTGGTATGCGCTGCTGGAAAGACAAAGAAGGGGGTAAGATTTCGTGACAGATAAAGATACACCGTTGACGGAGGCTGTCTATTATATTCTGCTCGCACTCAGGAAGCCCAATCATGGCTATGGGATTATACAGGAGGTAGAGCGGCTGACAGGCGGGCGCGTGACGCTGGGGGCGGGCACCTTGTATGGTGCAATACAGACGCTGGAAAAAAAGATGTGGATTGAGATTTACAGCGTTGACACCGCGTCCAGAAAAAAGAAGGAGTACGTCATAACAGACCGTGGCAGGGCAGCTTTTGAGGCAGAGCGCGCGCGGCTGGAGGAATTGTTAAAAAATGCAGAATTGCTGGAGGAATTATTATGAGAAAGTTTCGTTTATATTTGGACAAGGACAAAGAGACAGCGTGGCTCAATGAGATGTCTGCGCAGGGGTGGGCGGCGAAAGGCTTTTTTGCAGGGTTTTACCAGTTCGAGGCGTGTGAGAAGGGCGAGTATGTCTACCAGATTGATTTTGGCACCAAACTGTTTGCAGCCAGTGAGGATTACAGGGAATTTATGCAGGAAGCGGGAATTGAGCTTGTCCAGACATGGGGGTATTGGATTATTCTCCGCAAGAAAGCCGCGGAGGGAAATTTTGAGCTGTATACAGATGTCCCCTCGAGATTAGCGCACTACAAAAAAATCCGCAGAATGTTCAAGGTGGTGACAATTTTTGAGCTGGTTTGTCTGCTGTTTGAATTGTATTTGGGGTTTGTCAATGGTGTACGTCTGGGGCTCGTATCCGCACTGCTGCTCGGTGCTATTTTTGTCGCATGCATGAACATGGTAATACAGTTGAATGACAGGATTGGACAGCTTCAGGAACAGATGGACGGGATTGGACGTGTGAGGCAGCGCAGAACCGTATCTGGTTTGATTGTGTCTGGTTTACTGATCAATTCGCTTGCAATTATGATTGAGGACGCAGCAGTGCACCCTGTAAAATGGGTTCTGCAAATCGCTGCATTTCTTCTGATGCTCTGCGGGCTTGTCCAGACATGCAGAAACAGGAAATAATGAGTTTTTGGATTTGCATGCTTTTTTAGAATATTTGTTGACCAATTATTGATTTTCGAGTATAATCATAGTAAATATTTGCTAAGAATGTCCGGGTGAAGATTGTGCATTATAGATATTTTGCAATGCTTTTTTACATAAAAAATGGTATTCTCAACAAATAGGAAGATAATGTTAGTCGAAAGGATATGGTTGCGGGTATGGAAAAGACAAGGGGCAGAGCTACAGGGGAAGTGTTAGGAAAGAACAGTCAGGTCGCGCGGCTGAGAAAGATTGTAAAGCAGACAAAGGGCTCGCTGGTGTTGGGCGTTGTCCTGCTGCTGCTCTTGTTTTTTGCCAGTGTCGGCTATGCAGTGGTATCCAATGAACAGCTTGAGAGCACGATGTATCTGAACCAGTACCGTCTGGGCTCGAAGGCGCTGACCACCGCAGTGCAGTCCTACGCGGTTTCAGGGAATAAGTTCTACTATGATGCATATATGCAGGAATTAAAGACGGACAAGAACAGAGACATTGCATGGGCAGGGCTTGAGGCGAATGATATCAAAGATTATGAGTGGGATGAACTGCGCGAAATCGCAGCGCTCTCAAACAATCTGGTGCCGCTTGAAGAGGAAGCTATGGCAGCAGTTGCCGCAGGAGATGTGGCATCGGCAACCGAGTTTGTCTTTGGGGAGGAGTACAGCAATACTATCCAGAAAATCAATTCCTTGACAGACGAAGTGATCGACAAGATTCAGAACCGGCTTGATTCCTCCAAAAAGATGCTCTTGTGGACGCAGGTTTTATGTGCGGTTGCTTTTTTGGCGGGATTTATCAGACTGGCATGGCAGTGCCTGCGCACGATCAAATTCTCGCAGGAGGAGCTGCTTGCGCCGATTATTAAGGTCGCAGACCAGATGTCACTGCTTGCAGACGGCAATCTTCATGCGGAGTTTGACTTGAAGGAGGACGACAGCGAGGTGGGCAACATGGTTGCTGCCATTCACTTTATGAAGAACAATATGACAGCCATTATTGATGAAATCTCTTCGGTTCTCGAGCAGATGGGACAGGGGAACTATATTATTACAGTGCAGCAGAACTATGTCGGCGATTATGTGAAGATTAAGGATTCGCTGAATCAGATCGTCAGTGATATGCGAAATACAGTGAGCATGATACAGGACGTGGCAAGGGAGATTGACAGCGGTTCCGGCCAGCTTGCTTACGCCGCAGATGATCTTGCGACAGCGTGTACCGGGCAGGCGACAGAGGTTTCAGATCTGATGATGCTGCTCACAGAGCTTGGAAACAGCATTTCATATAATGAAAAAGAAGCCGAGGAGGCTGTAAAAATATCCAATCTGGCAAGCTCTACGCTGGTAGTGGGCGCACAGAAGATGAAGGAACTGCGCGCTGCCATGAGGGAAATCAATCAATGTTCAGAGCAGATTATCGCTGTCATCTCGGCAATCTCTGATATTGGTGAGGAGATTGATCTGCTGTCGTTAAATGCCTCCATCGAGTCTGCGAGGGCTGGAGAGGCTGGCAGAGGATTTGCGGTTGTGGCAGAGCAGGTTAAGAAACTGGCGGAGGCTTCGCAGAGTGCAGTAGGCCAGACCTCGGAGCTGATTAAGAGAACCGTCGAGTCGGTTGAGGTTGGAACGAGGATTTCGCGCGAGGCAGCGGCGAACATGGAAGAAGTCCAGATGGGTGCGGAGGAGACGACAGGCCGCATTAATGGTATCGTAGATAAGCTGAAGCTTGAAGTGGAGAGTATTGGGCACATCAATGAGAGCATCGGCGTTGTGGCCGGGATTGTGGACAACAATTCGGCAACATCGGAGGAGACTGCGGCTGTGAGTGAGCAGCAGAAGGCGCAGGTTGAGTCGATGGTGGACATGATTAGTAAGTTTAAAATATAATACAAAAATATATAGAACACAGATTGTCACTGCGGCATATCATAGAAAATAGAATGACATATAGAATAGAAATGATGTGGTTGTTTTTATGAATGATTTGGAAAAGACACAGTCCTGCATTACGCAGGTGACGCAGCAGGAACCAAATCTGACGGGTGAAAATGTGATTATTGCTGTACTTGACAGCGGGATTGACTATTTTTTGCCTGAATTTCGCAATGCGGAGGGACAGACACGCATTCTGGCAATCTGGGACCAGACACAGCAGCCAGACGAGGCACAGGGAAAACTGCCTCCGCCGGGATACCGGGAGGGTGTGCTGTATACAAGAGAAATGATTAACGAGGCACTGGCTTTGGGACGTGAGAACGGTCAAAAGCTGGTGCCCGTTTTTGATTTGTCGGGACATGGCACTGCTGTTGCAGGGGTGGCAGCAGGTACAAGCATGGGGGTTGCGCCCAAGGCGGATTTGCTGGTGGTCAGGCTCGGGCAGCCGCAGGCAGGCTCCTTTCCCAGAACGACACAGCTCATGCGGGGCGTGAATTATGCCGTCAATCTGGGCGTGTCTCTAAACAGACCAGTGGCAGTCAACATCAGTTTTGGCAACACGTATGGAGACCATCAGGGCAATTCACTGCTGGAACGCTATATTGATAATGCCTCGGAGGTGGGGAGAAGCGTGATTGTCATTGGAAGCGGGAATGAGGGAACCTCGAGAGGACATACGGCAGGCATCGTGCAGCGGGAGAGCCGCATGGTAGAGCTGGCAGTGGGGGACTATGAGACAGGGCTGAGCATACAACTGTGGAAGTTTTATCAGGACGTTTTCGAGCTGCGGCTTATATCGCCCGGCGGAGAGCAGACAACGCTGGAGCTTTCCCGTCTCCGGGAGGCGCAGGCACAGCGGCGGACGCTGGAACAGACGCAGCTTCTGTGCTATCTAGGAAAACCGCTTCCTTACAATGTGCAGCAGGAGATTTTTATTGATATGATACCAAGCGGAAGCTATATCAACAGCGGTGTGTGGCGGATTGAACTGGTTCCGGTATCACTGGTGACAGGGGAGTACCGCTTTTACCTGCCGGGGTATGCAGCGCGGACTGCGGCGACAGGATTTTTTCTGCCGACGCCTGACATGACAATCACGATTCCCTCCACGGCGAGGAGGGCTGTCACAGTCGGCGCATATGATCGTGCGCGCAGGAGTTACGCAGATTTTTCCGGCAGAGGATATGTATACTATTACCATGATGGCAGGACAGATACGGCGGGCGGACAGCAGATTATTGCGGAGGTGAAACCGGATTTGACGGCGCCGGGCGTCGATATCACGGTGCCTGTACCAAACGGGGGATATGAGCAAGTCTCTGGAACTTCCTTTGCGACACCGTTTGTCACAGGGGCAGCGGCGCTGCTGATGGAGTGGGGAATCGTGCGCGGAAATGACAGGTTTCTCTATGGAGAGCGCTTGAAGGCAAACCTGATACGGGGGGCAAGGCATCTGCCGGTTTCGCCGAAGTACCCGAACCCGTCATTAGGCTGGGGGACACTTTGCGTGAGGGACAGTTTGCCAAACTGATGTGTGATTGCGGGCGGCTGATTCTTTGTGCACACGGGCGCCCAGATGAAAGTTGTCAGCAGAAGCTGGCGGGTGCCCGGCGCGCGAGAGGGAAGATGGTTCTTCCCTACTCGATTGGGCGGTGAAGGTCAAAGGTATCAGCGAGCAAGAGCCAGTTTGCGCGGAACAGCCGCATAATCTGCCAGTAGCCCATGCCGCGCAGCCCATACTCCGTGATAAGCTGGAACTTTTCTTTTAGGCTTCGCACATCTTCAAACCAAACTTCGTGCTGTAGCCCGTCTTTTTCATAGCGGAAATAGGGGGACATTGCCGTCTGGTCAAACTGTATTGCCGCATCGTGTTCGATGGCGATCTGCACCGCTTCCACATTGCTGATTGTGCGTGCTTTGGAGGTGCCTTGGACAAAAGGAAGTGTCCAGTCGTAACCGTAATTGGGGATACCGAGGTCAATCTTTTCGGTTGGAATCTCTGTGACAGCATACTCCACCACCTCGCGCACTTTGTTGATCGGCGCGACAGCCATGGGCGGGCCATAGGTATAGCCCCATTCATAAGTCATGAGCAGGACACTGTCTGCTGCGGCGCCAAGCAGCTTATAATCTTTGCCTTCGTATAGCAGTCCTTTTTGGTTGGCAGAGGTTTTGGGCGCGAGCGCCACGGAGACGAAATACCCCTTGGGGGACGCCTGTGCCCTGACATTGGCGACAAAGTCGGCGTATGCCACTCTGTCCTCCGGCAGAATATACTCAAAGTCGAGGTCAATACCCGCAAAGCCCTTTTCCTCCATCACTAGAAACATCTGGTCAATTAAGTTCTGCTGTGCAGTCATGTTGTGGGTGATTTCACTGATGAGATAATTGTTAAACATTCCTGACTCGTCAAAGGGCGTCAGAACCAAAACGGGTGCGACGCCCTGCCGCCACGCTTCATGAAGCAAGCGGCTGTCATCTGTCTTGGGCGGAATCAGATTTCCGCTGGGAGTAAAGCCGTAAGAAAATACGGATAGAGTGGTCAAATAGGGCAGAGTTTCGGTGAGTACTTCATTTCGTATATACGGATAGGCATAGCCGTTGACATACACCTCGCGTTTCTGAAAGTTCTCCTCATCTGTTGGAATCAACAGTGCCTGACCAACAGCCAGCGGATAGGGTGCGGCAATCTGGTTATCGTAGGCGATATCCTCCGCGCTGACCATAAATGCGGCTGCAATGCTGTCAAGTGTGTCATTTTCTTTGACGACGTAGATTTGCATATCGGATGAAAATCCTTTCAAGAGTTATCTATTATAATAGTATGAATATGGAACATGTAAAAGAACCCTCTGGTGATTTGAGGGTTCTGAATAGCTGTTATCGCTGAAATATGCGATTTAATTGCGTATCTATCTTTTTCTTTAGTTTGATATCATCACATGAAAAGACAAGCAGCAGGCTGTGATGTATATTCACGCTCAGTGCATAATGTTCGTTGTAGCTGCAATAATTCAGATTATCGCTGAACCATGCTTCCTTTTCGTGCAGATCAGGGAGGTTTACGACGAGCCACCGCACAAATTCCATCTTTTCTTCATCTGTTCCACCACAAACCGAACATGGAAATGAATATTTTTTCAACAATGTATCACATGTCATGATAGACGTTCCAACAGACAGCTTATGCTCAAATTTTTCTTGGTAAATGTTAAATGCTTTCTGAAATAAGTATTTTTCAAAACTTCCGGCGAAGTAATGATGTTCCCAGTCTGTCACGACAGGATTATCATCATGCGTTGTTAGCCTCAAATAACAATGTGTATCTGACCAGTGGTAAGAAAACAAAAGAAGCCCCTGCTGCAAATATTCTCTCGCCTCAAAATCTTCATCACAAAATAGCTCAAGAATGGTATGGAGGTTCGGCTCCATGTAACCGTCCCATTCTCTTTCAAGCAAACCGCCATCATTTTCGCCCATTGCCTTTAGGTAGTCAAGGTATACTTTTGGAACATAGTAACCGTACTCAGCACAGATGTTTTCTAATTGCTGGATTTGTTCGTCTGACGCAGGCACGCATTTACTGTGCCATGACTTGTCAAAATATGATATTGTTCTGTGCAGCCGTTCCATAACGGACTCCGGCGTCCCCTGATAAAATTGTACCATTAAAATAACCTCTTATGCGGGATTTGTATATTTTTTCACAATCGCTGTCATATCCTGCCATTTGGCTTCCATATCTGCGACGAGCTGGAACTGGGTTCTGGCCCGGTCGAGGTTGTGGTGGTCGCGGTGGATTTTGAAATAGTGGTCTCCTGTCAGGAAATCAGCCAGAAAACGGATACCGCACTCATAGGTCATCAGCTTCGCGCCCATAGGAAGCAGTTCGGTTTCTTTTGCGGTGAGACGCCCGGCACAGCCCTCGAGATAGCCTTTTGTGAAGGCTTCAAACAGTGACAGATCTAGCCCGACTTTTGACAAATCCGTCTCGTCCTCCGCGCCGGTGTTGGCGCCAAAACGAATCGAATCGCCAAAGTCGTACAGTGAAAGTCCGGGCATAACAGTATCAAGATCAATGATGCACAACGCTTTGTGTGTGTCTGCATCAAATAAAATATTGTTTAGCTTGGTATCGTTGTGCGTGACCCTCAGCGGCAGTTTTCCCTCAGAGAGCAGCGTGGTCAGAACAGAGGTATCCTCTTTCCGCTCGAGCGCGAAGGCGATTTCTGCCTGTGCGAGCGCGATGCGGGCTTGGTCGCCCTCTGCAGCTGCCTTCTGAAAATCTGCAAAGCGGGAGGCTGTGTTGTGAAAATTGGGAATGGTTTCATGCAGGATTTCTACGGGAAAATCTGCTAACTGCTTCTGGAAATTGCCAAAAGCGACAGCACTGTCATAAAAATCTTTTTCGCTCTCCACTTTTTCAAGGCATACAGAGCGCTCGATAAACGGGAAAACGCGCCAGTAATTTTGGCTGCTGTCCAGAAACCAGTCTGCGCCGTCCCTTGTTTGGAGGACATTCAAGGTCTCCCGGTCTGGGTCGCCGCCTTGGGAGAGGATGCTTTTGCGCAGGTACTGTGTGACATGCACCACATTTTCCATCAGTTGCGGCGGATTTTTGAAGATTGTGTGGTTCATGCGCTGTAGAATAAACTTTTTTTCTGATTTTTCCGGTGTCTCGCAGCGGAGTAGAAAAGTGTCGTTGATATGCCCGTTTCCATAGGGCCTGCTCTCCGCGAGACTGCCGTTTTGGGCAGTCTCTATGGGAAATGCAGCGATCGCTTCATTTATATTGTTCATGAGTTCTCCTTCTTGTCCATCTGAAGCCACCGCAGTTCCATCGGTGCCAAAGCTAACTGTGCAAAGAGTGTGCCCTGCACATACAAATCCGTCGCCTGCGGCTCTTTCGAGTTGTTGATGACAGCAATGTTTCCTGTCTGTTCAAAGACAGCAAGCTCTGTGTCCACGTTGGTAACATAGTATTTTTTGAGCTCGTCCTCATGGTGTGCGGCAAAATAAATTGCGCGCAGCAGGAGGCGGCAGTTCTGCGGAGAGTATGGCAGTCCTGCAAAATAAACGCTTCTGCCTTTGCCGTACTCGTTGACCACCAGACGGCTGTACTTTCCGTCCATGTTTAAGATCTGGTAGTGCGCACCCTGCGCATAAATGCGGCTCTTTCCCTCGCCAAAATCAATGTCGCCGGGAATATCTTCTAAGATAAAGTGTTCCTTGTTCAGCGTATTGTACTTGTCTGTACTCATGGAGAAGCCAAGTTCTCTGTCCACGCCCAGCACGTCGCTGAGCTGGAAATAACGCCCTTGGTACTGGTATGCACTCGGCTCGCCGACACCGATGAAGCCGCCGCCCTCATCGACAAAACGGCGGAGGGCACAGACCACTTTCTCGTCTTTCCAGTTCTCGGCGCCGCTCCATGAGGTGTAGGCATCGCCGGCATTGATAATGACACGTATGTCAGAAGAAATGCCATTTTTTACCTGTTCAAAGTCGATGAACTCCACGTCGATTGGCATACCGCTCAGGCACTCGATCACGCCGACATACGAGTAGATTTCCCGATACCACAGTGCATGGTGCACTTGATTCGACATCCAGCGCCGTATGCTGCCCCAGCAGTTTAAGACTGCCACTTTAAAGGGGGCAGTGTATGCCTTGGTACCCTGCATGTTTTGGTGAATCTGCCGAAATTCGCCCACCACCTTCTGAATCTGGTCGATAAAGCCCGGCCACTGCGCGGCGAGCTTGAGATATCCGCCGTATCCGATGCGGTCAAGTGGAGAGCGCAGGATTGCTCTTCGCGCTTTTAACCAGTTGTCCTGAGCCTCTCCGATCGGGTCTCCGCCCTCGGTAAATACGTCGGGGAAAAAGTAGGGCAGCAGGCGCCCTTCGGTATAGTTTACACCTTTGATATCCGAGATCATGCGCATCGTAACGCCGTCCCCCACAGAGCCGACAACGGCGTCAAGCCCGATATTTTTAAAATACGCGCCAAACGGTTCAGTGCCAATCCAGTGATCACCCAGAAACATCATGGCCTCTTTGCCGTAGCGGTGCACAATATCCACCAGCTCCTTTGCCAGCTTGGAAACTTCGCGCTGCTGAAATTCTATAAAGTCGCGAAATTCCTTGGACGGGACGCGGAAGGTCGAGTTGTGGTAGCCTTGGTCAACGATATATTCCGGGCGGAAGGGATAGCCTGCCCACTTTTCAAACTGCTCTAAGATATAGGGGCTGACGCTGGCGCTGTAGCCGAACCACTCCACATATTTTTCGCGCTTCTGGTCGTCAAAGGTCAGCGTAAACTGGTGGAAAAATGTGGTAAAACGCACAACGTTGACATGGGGATTGTCTTCGCACCATTTTTTCAGCTTTTCTTTGACATAGGCCTGCGTCTTGGGCTGGCGCACGTCGTAGGTGAGCTGGTGCGGTGCATCTTTCCAGTCATTTGTGATAAAATTGTACATATGTACGGGGTCCCAGATTAGAAAAGCGAGGAAGCTGACAGTGTACTGGTGGTAGGGAACCGTCTCGATGACGACTTCGCCGGCTGCTTCATCATAGTCCCAGCGGTCTGTTGGGACAACCTCGCCTGTCGTTCTGTCGATGACCTCCCACCAGCGTTTGGGGGAATCAATCGTGTTCACTTTGAGCTGCTCTGTATGAAAGCCTTTCATCAGCTCAATGCGCAGCGTTTCACCTCTTGCCGTGACACGGTCGCTGATCAGATATTCCTGCTGGATTTCCTCTGGATGCTGCATTGCCCAGTCATTGTCCTTGCGGGTGGTGTAGTATGTCGCGTAGATTTTGGCGTCCTGACTCAGCAATTCTTCAGGCATGGTGGTTCCGTCGCAGTCCCTCAGGGCATCTGCGCCCAGCAGATTTTTCAGGCGTATGGTCTCGTCAACCATGTCCACATCTGTAGGCAGGGTGAGCCTGCCTGTATTTTCTGTATTCATTGTGGGACACCTCCTTATAGCATGTATAGTGGATTAATTTATTGATATTTTTTGTTGTAAAGATAGAGAAGCAGCAAGATGCCTAACAGTCCGACCAGCATTGTAGCAAGCCCGCCGGGGCCGATCTTGCGCTGCCCTGTGACAATCAGCGCCATGCTGGCGATAAACACCAGCAAATATAGTAACCGGATGACATATTTCATACGCACACCTCCTGATTAACCTTTTAGTCCGCCAAGGCTCATGCCCTGTGTTAGTTTCTTTTGCACCAAGATATATAGAATCAGCGTCGGGAGCATGACAATCACAAGTCCTGCGTAGAGCTGCCCATAATTTGCGGCTGCCTTCTGTGCCTGCATGAGCTGCATCAGACCGACAGGCAGTGTCTTGGAATCCTTGGTGAGCAGTGTCATGGAGATGATGTACTCATTCCAGAACGACAGGAAGTTGAACAAAATGACCGTGATAATGCTCGGCAGTGCCATTGGCATCATAATCTGAACCATCGTCCGAAAATATCCGCTGCCGTCCATGTACGCTGCCTCCTCATAATCGCGCGGGATTGTGACAAAGAAGCCGGAGAGCAGATAGATGGTAAACGGCAGTGCCGTGGAGGCGTATACGAGCGCCACGACAAAGAGATTGTTGAGGAAAAATCCGTCTGTTCCCAGAAGCCGCAGAAATTTGTCCGCGTCCACAAACATGAGGAAAATAGGCACCACGATATAATTGACGTTGATAAACAGTCCGCCCATGAACATGATATTGATGAGCTTGCTGCCAAAGAAGCGGTAGCGCGCAAGGACATAGGCAGCGGGCAGTGCGACCACCAGCAGGATAAGGAGTGCCAGACATGTCACAAAAATGGAGTTGAGGAAATATTCTCCCATTTTGGCCTTCTCAAAGGCATCTATGAAATTCTGGAAATATATGCCCTTTGGCAGTGTCCAAGGGTTTCCGTAAAATTCGGAATTTTCTTTGATGGACGCCAGAAAGACCCAGCCTACAGGTATGACAATACTGATGGCAAGCGCCAGCAGGGCTACATAGATAAATATTTTATACAGCTTGCTTAAATTCATTTTTGAACTCATTTCTTTTCCCTCCTTTAAAACTCCAAAGGTTCTCTCTTGGTGACAAAGTTGATGAGTGCCGACAGTCCAAAGGAGAACAGGAATACGACAACGCCGATCGCCATGCCGTACCCGTAAGAGGAATTGGTGTACGCCTGTTTGTACATGTAGCTTAGGAACACTTCTGTTGCACCGTCAGGGCCGCCGTTTGTCAAGGCTTTGACAATCAGGAAGCTGATATTGATAGAGCTGATGACAAAGAAGGTCAGTGTCGTCCGAATGTTCGTCCAGATCAGTGGGAGTGTGATGGAGAAGAACTGGCGGATTTTGCTGGCGCCCTCGAGATTGGCAGATTCATACAGACTCTCAGGGACGCTCGCCATACTTGCCATGTACATGACCATATAGTAGCCGATTGCCTGCCAGATCATTGCGATCACGAGGCTGTAGATGACTAATTTCTGGTCGCCAAGCCAGAGAATCGGCGTTTTTTCAGTCCCTCTGAATATACCGATAATACTGTTCAAAAGTCCGCTGTTCGGGTCATAGATTGCTGAAAAGATAGCTGAAATAACAACAACAGACAAGATATTGGGAATGTAAAATATCACGCGGAGGATATTTTGCCCCTTGATTTTTTCACGGGAGAGTATCGCTGCAAAAATCAGGGAAAGCGCCATGGTGACAATGGTCACGCAGGCAATTAACAGAACCGTATTCTGAAAGGAACGGAAAAAGTTTGAGTCCTCCATCAGAATCTTAAAGTTATTCAGCCCGACAAACTCTTTGTTGTTGGAGTAACCGCCCCACTTGTACAGTGACATCTTAAAGACATTAAAGGTGGGAATCAGCATAAAAATGACAAATAGTATGACTGCCGGGGCTACACATAGGGTAATAAAAATCGACTTTTCTCTGACTTTTTTCACACGCATACCTCCATTTTCTGTAACAAAAGCGCCCCAAAGGAGGAAACCTTTGGAGCGCTCCTAAAACCTTATTCCATTGCCGCTCTCAATTTGTCGCTTGCTTCCTCTACAGCCGCCTGCCAGTCCGCAACGGTCTTGTCACCGCTCACGATACTGTTGACTGTGCCGCATAAAGTATCAAGCATGTTCACGCCCTCAACTGGTGCAGTGGAAGCGAAGCCGCCCATAACTGCGGTTGCGCCGTTGTCATAGATGCTGTAGAACATCTTGTTGTCGCCCTCGAGAGAGTCGCTGACGCCTGTGATTGGCTGGATTGCCGTAGCCTTTGCAAAAATCTGTGCTGCCTCGTCAGAGTACATATATGCTACAAATTCCTTTGCCATATCCTGATTCTGTGCCGCTGCCGGAATCCACATCTGCTCAAACCAGCAGAACGAGCATCCTGCGCCGCCTGCGTTGACTGCCGGTATTGGCATAAAGCCCCACTCAAAGCCGTCTGCGCGCGGTGCCTCTGCCATCTCGCCCGGCAGCCATGTGCCGTTCGGGCAGAAGATTGCCTTGTTGTCGAGAATCAACTGCTGGTTCTTTGTGAAGTTGTCATTGTTGGCATTGGCAACAGTGGTGCCCTCTGTGTATGTACCAAGCTTTGCAATCAGCTCAAATACCTTTGTCGCATTTTCACTTTCCCAGATGCCATCTTCGTAGGTCATGCAGCTATTGAAAAATTCAGGGCCGCCCGCGGAGGACAGTGTCGCGTAAGTGAACGCATCAAAGTATCCAGTTGTGGGATAAGTAAAGAGTGCGATGCCGTCTGCTTTGGCTGTGTCGCCAAGTGCCCACATCTCATCCCATGTTGTAGGAACGTCCCAGCCTTTTTCCTTGAAAAGCCCTGCATTGTAGAAGAGTCCGCAGGGGCTGTAGAACATTGGTGCATAGTAGGTTACGCCGTCCCCGTAAGGGTTGGTTGCCAGCGTGTCAAGGAAACCGGGAATAATTTTATCTTTCACCTTTACGCTCTCGCCGGGAACTGTCATCTCGAGAACATCTGTCAGCGGAAGAAGTGCCTTCTCCTTTGTCAAAGTCTCTGTTAAAGCTGCCTCACGGCCCGTTGCAAGGTGTACGACGTCTGGATAATCGCCTGCTTTCATCGCGGGGCTAATCACGTCCTCTAACTTCTTGTCGATGGTGAGCTCTACGGTCACGCCGGGATGGGAAGCCTCGAAAGCTGCGGTAACTTCAGACCACATATCTGCGCCGTATCCGCCCTCAAAAGCAGCTACCTTCAAAGTCTGCTCCTCCACAGGCGCTGCGTCGTCCGCGGTGTCCTCTGCGGGGGTCGTGTCTGGCGTATCTGCTGCTGGCGCGTCCGCTGCGTCGTTGGATGCGGTGTTGTCCGCTGGCGTGTTGTCTGCGGGTGCCGCCGGCTTATCGTTGGAACCGCCGCATCCAGCAAGAAGCGTTGTAGCCATAGCAGCTACTAATAAGGATGAAATAACTTTTTTTGATTTCATAAAAATCCCTCCCTTTCGAACTGTCTCGAAGAAAATTAATGCAAATGAAACAAAATTAGTGTATTGCATTAAGTTGTTTTAAGTGTAACTTTAGTATATCGGAATCAATTTTTGGAATCAATCTGATTCTTGCTTGATATTTTAGATATATTGCTTTTTGTTCAAAAAATATATAAAGAATTTGGAGAGAAAAAGAAATGGTTGTATAAAATTTATATTAAAATATAAAATCTGACATTTATTTTATGCAATATATGGAGACAAAACCGTGATTAAAAAAAACAGTGTCAGCGATTATATGCTCAATTCACAATTGGCACAATACGAAAATTTTAGAAATTTTTAGAAGGCAGTCTGTGTGGACAAAATATATAAATTCTGCTATATTTTTAATAATGTATGCAGTTTTTTGTTTTATTATTTTAATATAGAAAGGGGGCAGAGCATGGGAAACACCAGACACTGTATTGATGACAATAAGCTGTCCTGCTTTGACACCATCAAACTTTTGTATGTCTCAACTTCAAAGTATGAAGGGGACTGGCAGAGCATTTTGCATTCCCACCCGTTCAGCGAACTGTTTTATGTCGTGCAGGGCAGCGGCTCTTTTATCACAGAGGGCATGGAATTTTCGGTGGGAAAGAATGATCTGGTGGTCATCAATCCCAATGTGCAGCACACGGAGAAATCGCTGCCCACGGCGCCGCTTGAGTATATTGTACTGGGAATTGAGGGGCTTTCCTTTTCCTTCGAGGAGATTGCCGCCACGCAGGAGGGAGTCTACATGCAGACTGCATTTGGCGATGTGTATAAATATAACACGCAAAATTCTAATATTTTTGCGTATTTGAATATACTGCTGGAGGAGATCAATAAGAAGGCGGAAAACTATGAGACGGTATGCCAGAATCTGCTCGAGGTGATCATGATCTGTATGCTCAGAAACAACAATCTGTCCATCGTACAGAGCAGCAATGCGCTCTTGAACAGGGAGTGTACGCAGATTAAACATTATCTGGACGCAAACTATGCGGAGAACATCACGCTGGATATGCTTGCGTCGCTCTCCCACATGAACAAGTACTACTTGGTCCATGCCTTCACCAAATGTATCGGAATCTCTCCGATTACGTACCTTCTGCAAAAGAGGATACAGGAGGGGAAATCGCTGCTCGAATCCACCTCTTATTCGATTTCCCAGATATCGACCACACTCGGTTTTTCTTCACAGTCCTATTTTTCACAGGCATTTAAAAAGGCGACAGGAAAGACGCCGGTCCAGTACCGCAATGCATTTAAGCGAAGAGGCGAAGTATTTAATTGACAGTGTTTTGCATGAGGCGTATAATTATTTCGTATAATAGTTACGTAATGGAGGAAAACGATGGCAGGATTTGATAAGGACGCCTTTTGGCTCAAAATATTATCTTTATATAATGAGGCAAAAGAAAATAATTATGTCTTAAAGCTGGATGAAGAACGGGTAAGAGAACTGAAATCGCTCTATATTGATCTGTACATACCCATCGAGGAGATTGGACACTATGATGATGACAAACTCATGAAAAAGCTGATGACAGCAATCGTATCGATCTACAAGCTTGACAAGGATACGATGGGAAATGGCGGGGAGATTGTTCAATTAGTCAATACTGTGAATTATGACGGCAGGAATATGTATATACGGTTTGCCCAGATATCCCCCGTGAAGATGCGGCGTCTGGAGCTGGGCAAGACGAGACAGCAGGTGGCAGAGCGCATGGGCTACAGTGTGGCGGCAGTCCGAAACTGCGAGGTTTCTTTCTGTGATCTGTCCAGACAGCCCGAAAAACTTGTGCGGAAGCTTGCGAACGCACTGGAATGCGAACCGGAGATATTTTTGCAGTAGGAGAGAGAAGGGGAGGTATGTGAATGGTAAATTACACATTTTCTGAGATGGAAATAGATGCAATTGGGGAGATCTCAAATATTTGTCTGGGCACGTCTGCCTCGACACTCAGTATGCTGGTGCGGCAGACGGTAGATATCACGCCGCCGAGAGTCGAGATTGTAGAGAAGAGTGAGTACACGAAGAATGTATCTTCCAAGAAGGTTTTTGTGAAGGTCAGCTATGTAGAGGGCGTCAAAGGATGCAGTATCCTGATGCTGGAAGAGCAGGATGCCAAGGCGATTGCAGACTTGATGATGGGCAGCGACGGCAGGGGTGATTTTGCCAGGATGGATTTGAGCGAACTGCATCTGAGTGCGGTGTCGGAGGCGATGAATCAGATGATGGGCGCCGCGGCGACCTCCATGAGCGTCATGCTGGAGAGAAAGACAGATATTTCCACGCCGGACACGAAATTTATGGAGGATGGGAAATATCTGGCATATGAGTTTCCAGATGATGACAAATTTGTAAAAGTTGGCTTTAAGATGAAGGTGGGGGAGATAATAGACAGCCCTGTCGTACAGCTATATCCGCATAATCTCGGCAAGGCGATCAGCGATCTGTTTCTTATCAAGAAGGCAAAAGAAAAGGAAAAGCAGTAACCGATGCGCAAGAAAAGACGAATAACCAGAAAAGAGCTGAAAACTATCTATGAGATTGGGTATAGTTTTGTCAGAAAAGTAAAGTTTGACCACGTGTCCTCCTTTGCAGGGCACGCGGCTTTATTTTTGCTGATGTCGATATTCCCGATGGCGATGTTCTGCATCTCCATTTTCAGTTATCTGCCGATTGACATAGGGCGCCTGACGCAGTATTTATTGACAATCATACCAGAAGGCTCCCTGCCGCTGGTGAATCAGATTCTCGCGGAGGCATATGCGGGGAGCACGACCATCATGACCTCGTTTACAATGCTTGTGATGCTCTTTTGTGCCTCCAAAGGGGTGTATGCGGTAATTATCGGTATGAACGCTGTTTATGGAATCCGTGAGACGCGGGGAACGATGCTGCTGTATGCGCTTGCAGCCGCCTACGTGGTGATTTTCTTTGCTGCGATTGGGCTTATGATGATTTTGATCGTGCTGGGGAACAATATTTTTAACTGGCTGCTTCAGTTTGTGCCGGGCATGATTGCCTTTGACAGACTGTTCCGGTATGGGAAGTATCTGTGTATGCTGGTGTTTCTGCTGGTGTTCTTCCTGCTCGTGTATATGAATGTCCCTGACAGGAGATCCAAGATACGCTATGAGTTTTTTGGGGCGCTTTTTTCTACCGTGGCATGGCTGGCATACTCGTGGGCGTTCTCTTATTATATCAGCAATTTTGCGAATTATTCGGTTACATATGGAAGCCTTGCAACGGTGGTAATCTTTATCCTGTGGCTGTATGGCACAATGAATATCGTGTTTGTGGGAGCAGAAATCAATGTCGTTCTGCGCAAATTTGCGGAGTACGGCTACAACTACAAGCGGGCGTATGAATATTATAAGGACAAATACCATGGCGAGCTGCTTGTGCAGAAGGGAATTGTGATAAAACTCCACGCAAGGAGAAGGACCGCACAGAAGAAGGATGTATGAGAGGGTGTTACTCGTTGGTGATAATGACAAAGTTTGATGAAATATAGGCTTCGGAACCGTCATAGAGAATTTTTGTCCAGCCGTTGTCCTGTATTTCGACGATATCAAAGGTTGTCCCCTCCTCCACGGTATCGAGTACCTTGGCGTCCTCTGAGGCGGCGTCGCGGATATTGACTCTCGTGGAAGTCTTGCCATGCATTGTGTCCGGCGAAGGAGGCGCTGTCTCCTCTGCGGGCGCTGCGTCGTCTGCCGCGGCAGGAAGCGCGGCCAACTGTGGTTCTTCCATAATATTGACAACCTCTGTTCCCGCTGCGGTCCCAGACTCGTTTACAGCCACGTAGCGCGGTCTTGTCACAATACAGAAGATCAGGAAACAGATGGATACAGACAGAATGGCGATGATACACAGTAAAATTGTATTGATTGTCGTTTTTTTCATAATGTCACCTCGGTTTTATGCGTATAGTAAAGTTTCATCCTGCGGCAGTTGCACCAAAACGGGCAGCATGGATTGTTGATATTAGGATTAGTATAGCTTATGCAATATAAATTGGCAAGAAATTACAGTGTTAAAATAATCTTCTAACATTTTGTTAACATTTTTGTAAAAATATTTGGCATCATTTTAGAAAATTTTAGAATAATGATAGTATTTTAGTTGACATGAGCTGTCGATTATGATAATATATTTTTCGGACACAGCAGAGTTTTGCTGTGAACAAGCTGCTATAGCACAGTCGGTAGTGCGCAACATTGGTAGTGTTGAGGTCACCGGTTCGATTCCGGTTAGCAGCTTTTTTTCATGCAAATCAAAAGGGGAAGATGCATCTTCCCCTTTTTGTGTGCGGCTTGTGCACTGTTTTTTAGTACGCCATCGCCTGTTCTTCGTTGTTCAGCACGCGCAGGGCACCTTGTGCCAGCGCAAGCAGCTCATCTTCGCCGGGATATACTGTGAACGGTGCAATCCATTCTGCATATTCCTTGAGTGCAGCGACGACATCTTCGCCGTATGCGATACCGCCAGTCACGATAATCTGGTCTACTTTTCCATTCAGCACACATGCCATAGAGCCGATATCCTTTGCAACCTGTAATAAGAAGGCTTTCTTTGCCTCAACGGCCTTCTCGTCGCCTTCGTTGGCGCGCTTTGTCACCTCGCGCATGTCGTTTGTGCCGAGATACGCGTTAAAGCCGCCTTTGCCGACAATCTTGCTGTAGATCTCTTTCTCTGTAAATTTTCCAGAGAAGCACATCTTAATCAGGGCACCGCTTGGAACAGCGCCCGCGCGCTCAGGAGAGAAAGCGCCGTCTCCGTCGAGTGCGTTGAATACGTCAATTACCTTGCCGTCTACATGAGCGCCGACAGAGACGCCGCCGCCCATATGAACGACAATCAGCCGGAGGGTGTCATAAGGCTTTCCGATTTCTTTTGCGTATCTCTTGGCAACTGCCTTCTGGTTCAGCGCGTGGAACACGCTGGTGCGGGGAAGCTCAGGCACGCCGGAGAAGCGCGCAGCCGGCATCAGCTCATCAACGACAACAGGGTCTACAATATAGGAAGGAACGCCGATGGAGTCCGCGATTTCTCTTGCGAGAATACCGCCGAGGTTGGAAGCGTGCTGTCCCTGTACACCGACCTTTAAGTCTGCGAGCAGAGCATCTGTCACAGCATAGGTGCCGCCCGGAATGGGTTTGAGCATGCCGCCGCGCCCTACGACAACATTCAGGGACTTGATGTCAAAGTTTTTCTCAGCCAGTAAATCTGTGATAATTTTCTTGCGGAAATCCTTCTGGTCTACGATGGTAGCATACTGGGAAATCTCCTCGGTGGAGTGCCGCAGCGTTTCTTCGAACAATAAGGTTTCGTCCTCAAACACACCAATTTTGGTGGAAGTGGAGCCCGGATTGATAATCAGACTTTTGATTGCCATATGTATTTTCCTCCTGTATTATTTCGATTTTTTCATGGATTCTGCGACAACTGCGGCAAGTGCGATGGAATTTAGCTTTGCCTCGAAGCTGTCAGAGCGGGATGTCAGAATGACGGGTGCTGCTGTACCTGTCAGAATATTGCCGTTTTTCACGTCGCAAAGGTGTGTCAGTACCTTGTATACAAGGTTTCCGGAATGGATGTCCGGGAAGAGGATGACATCTGCGTCTCCGGCAATCTTTCTGTCTGTGCCGCCTTTGTGTGCAGCGGCAGCGCTGTCGATCGCCATGTCCATAGAAAGTGGTCCGTCAATAATGCAGCCTGTGATCTTGCCCTCTGCATTGAGCTTGGTCAGTTCATCTGCATCGACCGTACAAGGCATCTTGGGATTGACAACCTCCACCGCAGCGACTGGCGCCACCTTCGGCTCCGCGATGCCGCACGCGTGGCAGACTTCGACGGTATTGTTGATGATCGCGGTCTTGTCCTCCAATGTCGGATAGGTCATAAAGGCAACGTCCGATAAGAACAGGAGGCGGTCAATGCCCTTGATCTCAAAGACGCATACGTGGGAGAGCGCCTTGCCTGTGCGGAGTCCTACTTCTTTGTCCAGCACGCTCTTTAAGAAATTCTTGGTGTCGATCAGGCCCTTCATGTACATGTCCGCCTTGCCGTCGTGAACGAGCTTGACAGCAGTGTGCGCAGCCTGTACATGGTCTGGTTCATTGATGATCTCAAAGCCTGCCAAATCCATATTCATGCCGGCAGCGATCTCTTTGATCTTCGCCTCATCGCCGACAAGAATCGCGTCGGCGATGCCTTTTTCCTTTGCAGCCTTCACAGCCTCCAATACTGGCTCGTCCTCGGCTACAGCGACTGCGACCGTCTTGCGGTCACACTCATAAACCTTTTGCAGTAAATCCTTAAAACCTTTACTCATTTGAAACACCTCGTTATTTTTTATAAATTTAGCCCGCAGTAATGCAGGACTCTCTGTTAAAATAATAACACTTTCAAAAACAACGGTCAAGGTAATAAGAAGGATTAATCTGCTTAAAATATAGGGAGATGTATACTGACTTTTGGCGGGAGTTATGATAAGATAGTCATAGTTTGAAACGTGCTGGGGTGATGTAAGATGAAAAAGGACAAAGAAAATTGCGAGGCGCCTGCGCGGGTGATGGAGTGCGCGCTCGACATGGGGGAGACCATGCTGCGCTGCGGCGCGGAAATCCTGCGGGTGGAGGATACAGTAATCCGCATTTGTACAGCTTACGGCGGGGGGATTGTGGACGTGTTTACGATTTTGTCCCTGATTATTTTGAGCTGGAAGGCAGATGACGGGGAAAATTATACCCTCACGCGGCGCATCAATCCATATCCGACGGATTTGAATAAGCTCGAGGAGCTGAATGCATTGTCGCGCTATATCTGTGAGAACAAGCCGCCGTGTGATGAAGTCGAACGGCGGATCTGCGCGATTATGGCGCCTGCCAAAAAGCGCATTTACAAATCAAAGGTGACAGGGTATGTGCTGCTGGCGTCCGCCTTTACGCTGTTTTTTGGCGGGAGCCTGCGCGACGGGCTGGCTGCTGGCGTGGTGGCGGTATTGATGTATCTGTGGGATTATTTTTTTTCAGCGCACGGCAGAAACCGGGTCGTGTACAGCCTTGCGATCTCCATTGTGGCGGGGCTTTTGTGTATTTTGTCTGTTTTTGCGGGAATTGGACAGCATATAGATATGGTGATGATTGGCAGCATTATGCTGCTGATTCCCGGGATTAGCCTGATGAACGCCCTGCGCGATATGATGTGCGGGGATATTATTACCGGGATTCTGCGTCTTGCGGAGGCGCTGATGATGGCAGTCGCCATCGCGGCGGGGTTTGGTATTGCCATTATGATGCTGGGAGGGCTGTTGTAAAATGATTGTGCAGTTTTTCGAAAAATATGTGGTGATGATTCTGACTGCGGCAGTCGGGACGCTGGGGTATTGCCTGCTTATCAATGTAAAGAGAAATAAGATTGTGTACGGCTGTCTGGGGGGCGTGGTATCGACGTTTCTCTATTGTGTGTGCGTGGAGGCAGGGCTCACGCCGCTCTTGCAGAATCTCATACCGGCTGCGGTGGTGACGCTCTATGCGGAGGTGCTCGCGCGGGTTGTGAAGGCGCCGGCGACGGTGTTTTTGATTCCGTCTATCATTCCGCTGGTGCCGGGCGGACGCCTCTACTATACGATGCGCGCCATTGTGGACGGCGATGCGGACAACGCAAAAAGCTATGCGATGGAGACGATTGTCATAGCGCTTGGAATTGCGGTGGGGATTGTGGTGATCTCGCTGGTGTTTTACCATATCAGCCATAAAAATATACAGTATAAAGTGCGTTTTGAACCGCAGAGAAAGAGCGGTCAGGGCGGAAATGAAAAATAGGGACAGGGATTGTCTCTTTTTTAATTTTTATACTTTTTACTTTTCACACATTTTTTTTACAAAACAACACAATATAAGAACAATGCGACGTTTTCTATAAAGGTATCAGGAGAGGAGTAAGGCATATGAGGAGAATCATCAATTTAAATAAAGACTGGCGGTTCAGCCGCACATGTACAGCGCTTCCGAACAGGCTTCCGGCGGACTGGGAACTGGTCTGTCTGCCGCACACATGGAATGCGGTGGACGGGCATGACGGAAACGGTAGTTATGACAGAGGCTGTGGCTGGTACGTGCGGACGTTTGAGACGCCGAAGCAGCCTTTGTGCGGCGGGCGTGTGTTTGTGGAAATCCCCGCTGCAGGGCAGCAGGCGGTCGTGTATGTAAACGGTACCGAGGTCTGTGCGCATGAGGGCGGCTATTCCACATTTCGCGCAGATATCACAGAGGCATGTAAAAAAGAAGGGGAAAATCTGCTGGCGGTGGCGTGCAGCAATGAGAACAGGACGAACGTCTACCCACAGTCGGCGGATTTTACATTCTATGGCGGGCTCTACCGCGGCGTCAATCTCATCAGTGTGCCTGAGACGCATTTCGAACTGTTGTACTGGGGCAGCAGCGGACTCAAAGTCACAGCGGTGCCAACGCCGTGCGGCGGGGCTGAGTTTGCACTAGAAACATGGGTCGTAAATGCGGATGAGAATTTTACGGTACAGTATAGTATCTGTGATGCAGACGGAAAAGAGGTGGCATACGGCGTGCGCCCGGCGAATCGTACAGCCGTCAGGCTCTATGTGCCAGATGCGGTTTTGTGGGATTGTGACCAGCCGTATCTGTATACTGTGACGGCGATGGTACAGCGGCGCAATGAGGCGTATGACATGGTATCTGCGCGCGCAGGGGTGAGGAGTTTTTCTTGCGACCCGGACAAAGGATTTCTCCTGAATGGCATTCCGACGCCGCTGCGCGGGGTGAGCCGCCATCAGGATATGCTCTACAAGGGCAATGCGCTGACAAGGGAGGATCACTACAGGGACGCAAGAATGATAAAAGAGCTGGGTGCCAACACAATCCGTCTGGCGCATTACCAGCATTCGCAGGATTTTTATGACGCGTGTGACGAGCTTGGCTTTGTCGTGTGGGCAGAGATTCCGTTTATCAGCGTGATGAGTCCGGATCCCGCGGCGCATGAGAACTGTATCACGCAGCTAAAGGAGTTGGTTCTGCAAAATTATAATCACCCGAGCATCTGCTTTTGGGGCATCTCGAATGAGATTCTGATTGGTGGCATCTCAGAACAACTGGTAGAAAACCATAAGGAGCTGAACGCGCTGTGCAAAGAGCTTGACCCGACTCGCCTGACGACGATTGCCCATGTCACCATGACACCGGAGGACAGCCCTGTCCATCACATCACGGACGTGGAGAGCTATAATCACTATTTTGGCTGGTATGGCGGCAAGATGGAGGATAACGGGCCGTGGCTCGATGCATTTCATGAGAAACACCCGGACATCTGCTTGGGCGTATCGGAGTATGGCTGTGAGGGAATCATCACGTATCATGGGCCAAAGCCGGCGTGCAAGGATTACAGCGAGGAGTATCAGGCGCTGTATCATGAGCATATGGCGAAGGTGCTTGACGAGCGTCCGTGGCTGTGGTCCAGCCATGTGTGGAATATGTTTGACTTTGGCTGCTCGGCGAGAAATGAGGGCGGCGTGGCAGGACGCAACAACAAGGGGCTGGTGACAATGGACCGCCTCACCAAGAAGGACAGCTATTATATTTACAAGGCATACTGGAATAAAGAACCGATGGTGCATCTGTGCGGAAAGCGCTATGCGCAGCGGGCAGGCGAAACCACGCAGATTCGTGTCTATTCCAACCAGCCGACAGTTTCATTGTATGTGAATGGAAAACTGTCTGGGGTGTTGACCGCAGAGAAAGTTTTTGTCTTTACGGTTAAATTGGAACATGGGTTGAACAGTATTGGCGCGTCCGCAGGCTGCTGCAAGGACAGCATGACCATCGAGAAGGTGGATAAAGAACCTGAGATTTATGTGCTTCCGGAGGTGAATGAGCGCGCGGAGGGTGTCGCGAACTGGTTTAAACTGGCGGGAAATCTGGACTTGAAAGCACCAATGACGTTCCCGGAGGGCAAGTACAGCATCAAGTGTACAATGGAGGAGATCGCAGCCTGTCCGGCGGCGATGGAAATCGTCTCCAAGGCGGTCAAGCTGGCTACGAATATGGAGATGAAGCCGGGCAGCGGCATGTGGGACATGATGAAGTCGATGACGCCGGAGTCTATGGTGGCGCTGGCTGGCAGCATGATGCCAGAAGGATTTGCAGAGAGCCTGAACGCACAGCTTATCAAAATTGACAGGGTGTAGGAGGTATGTATGACGGAAAATAGTGCGGCTTCGTTTGGCATGAAGGACAAACTGGGGTATATGTTTGGGGATTTTGGCAATGATTTCACGTTTATTTTATCCTCGAGTTTTATGTTGAAATTTTATACGGACGTGATGGGCATTGAGGCGGCAGTGGTGGGGCTTTTGATGATGGCGGCGCGCTTTGTAGATGCGGTCACAGATGTGACGATGGGGCAGATTGTTGACCGTTCCAAGCCGACAAATGCAGGAAAATTTAAACCGTGGATCAAACGCATGTGCGGGCCTGTTGCAATCAGTTCGTTTCTGATCTATCAGTCAGGGCTTGCGGGTCTGCCGTATGGGGTCAAGGTGGTCTGGATGACAGTTACGTATATTTTATGGGGGTCCATTTTTTATACCTCCATCAATATTCCGTATGGCTCGATGGCGTCGGCAGTCTCACCAGAGCCAAAAGACCGCGCGGACTTATCGACGTGGAGGACGATTGGCGCCACGCTCGCGGGACTGGTAATCGGTGTGGGAACGCCGATCTTTGCCTACGAGACGGTCAATGGCAACACTGTGCTGTCCGGTCCGCGCATGACAATCATCGCAGGGGGTTTCAGCGTGCTGGCAATCGTTTGTTATCTGCTCTGTTTTCAGCTTGTCCGCGAGCGTGTGGAGGTTCCGGCAAACAACAAGAAGCTGGATATCAGCCAGCTTTTTAAGAGTCTGGTCACAAACCGTCCGCTGCTTGGGATTATCGCAGCAGCGATCGCGCTGCTGCTTGCGACGCTCACGATGCAGGGCATGTCCGGGTATGTGTTCCCGAATTATTATGGCAATGCGGCAGCGCAGTCTGCGTCCTCGTTCACGGGAAGTCTGGCGGTGCTGCTCATCTGCGCGCCGCTTGCGGCAAAATTATCAGAGAAATATGGAAAAAAAGAACTTTCTGTGATTTCCTGTCTGGCGGCAGCGGCAGTCTATCTGGTCTGCCTCATCGTGCATCCTCAAAATGCGTTTGTGTATGTCGCATTTTTCACACTTGCATATGTGGGATTTGGATTTTTTAACACAGTCATATGGGCGATGATCACAGATGTCATCGACGATGCCGAGGTGAAGAGCGGCGTGCGGGAGGACGGCACCATCTACTCTGTCTATTCGTTTGCAAGAAAGCTGGGACAGGCGCTGTCCGCCGGCATGACGGGCGCGCTGCTGAGCCTGATTGGCTACACGAATGTCACGGCGTTCGAGCCGGAAATCACGGAGCGGATTTTCAAGCTTTCCTGTATTGCGCCCCTTGTGGGCTTTGGTTTGGTGGCATTGTTTTTGATTGTGCTCTATCCGCTTGATAAGAAGCGGGTGGAGCGCAACGTGGCAGAGCTTGCGCGGCGGCGCAGTGAATAAGACGCAGAAAGGGGTACTGGTATGCAGATGACATTTCGCTGGTATGGCGAGGGCAATGACAGCATTACACAAGAGCAGATTCGCCAGATTCCGGGGGTGACCGGACTGGTTTGGGCGCTGCATGACAAGGCGGCAGGCGAGGTGTGGCAGGTTGAGGAGATCGAGAAGATGCGCCGCCAGATTGAGGGGCATGGCTTTCACATGGAGGTAGTGGAGAGTGTCAACGTCCATGATGATATTAAAATCGGTCTGCCGTCGCGCGACAAGTATATAGAAAATTACAAGCAGACCTTGCGCAACCTTGCCAAATTTGGTGTGAAGGTGGTGACGTATAACTTTATGCCAATTTTTGACTGGACGCGGACAGACCTGTTTCATCCGATGGAGGACGGCTCGACGGCACTGTATTATGAGAAGGCAAAAATCCAGCAGGACTATAAAGAGATGGCGGATTATATCCTCAAGAACCTGCACGGCATGACCTTTCCGGGCTGGGAGCCTGAGCGCATGGCAAAGCTCGACGCGCTCTTTGAGGCATACCGCCCTGTGACCAAGGAAAAATTGTGGGAGAACTTGAAATATTTTCTGGAGGCGGTCATGCCGGTCTGCCATGAGACAGGGATTAAGATGGCAATTCATCAGGACGACCCGCCTTGGGATATTTTTGGCATTCCGCGCCTTTTGGTGGACAAGGAGGCAATTGGGCATCTGCTGTCAATGGTGGACGACCCCTGTAATTGTCTGTGCCTGTGCTCTGGCTCGCTGGGGGCAGACTGCAAAAATGATGTGCCGGATATTATCCGCAGTTATTGTGACAGAATTGCCTTTGCGCATATCCGAAACGTCAAACATTTTCCGAATGGGGATTTCACGGAGGCTTCCCACCGCGACTGTGACGGTGACGTGGGGATTTTGGAAATCATGCGTGCGTATCATGACTGCGGATATGACGGCTATATCCGTCCTGACCACGGCAGGCATATCTGGGGAGAGCAGTGCAGGCCGGGGTATGGACTGTATGACAGGGCGCTTGGCATCATGTATCTGTGGGGCTGCTGGGATATGCTGGAAAATGAGGAGAAAAGAAAGGCTTAGGATTGATATAAATAATTGATATTAATTATAGAAAGGAAGGGTGGTTCATATGATGGATTTGCCATTGAATATTGATTTTAGTGGAAAAGTGGTGGTCGTGACAGGGGCAGGCGGTGTCCTGTGCGGCACGATGGCAAAGGCTTTTGCGCAGGCGGGCGCCAAAGTGGCAGCGCTGGACTTAAATGAAGAAGCGGTCTGTGCACTGTCAAAAGAGTGCAAAAATGAAGGCTTCGTCTGCGAGGGCTACAAGGCGAATGTGCTGGATACAGAGGCGCTGGCGCAGGTACACAGGCGGGTGCTGGCAGACTTAGGCCCCTGCGATATCCTTGTCAATGGCGCGGGCGGCAACAATCCGCGCGCGACGACAGACAATGAGTACCATCATGAGGCGGCGGCAGGGCAGAAAACTTTTTTTGATTTGGGCGCAGACGGCGTGGATTTTGTATTCAAGCTCAATTTTCAGGGAACACTGCTGCCGACACAGGCGTTTGCACAGGATATGGTTGAGAGAAAGTCCGGCTGCATCTTAAATATTTCTTCGATGAATGCCTATATACCGCTGACCAAAATTCCAGCTTACTCTGCGGCGAAGGCGGCGGTGTCAAATTTTACACAGTGGCTTGCGACACATTTTGCGGGAACCAATATCCGCTGCAATGCGATTGCGCCCGGATTTCTGGTCTCGAACCAGAATAGAAAACTCCTATTTCAGGAAGATGGCGCGCCGACGCCGCGCGCCGGCAAGATTTTGAGCGGCACGCCAACAGGGCGTTTTGTGGAGAGCGAGGAACTGATTGGCGGGGTGTTCTTCCTGTGTGACGACAAGGCATCGAGCGCGGTCACAGGCGTTGTGCTGCCGATTGATGCGGGATTTTCTGCGTACTCGGGCGTATAGAGAATATCTGGTGTTCCTTACAGCATACACTGTAATAATAACTTTTTGATGGGGAAGAGCAGTGACCTGTAAGGAACGAATTTTATCGAATGACTATGCAGATACCTTAGTGTATATTCTATTGCCCGAAGAATACAACTATGATCTGCCAATTGATTATTGTTATCACCATATCGCAAATGAGTGGGGTATCCTGTATGTGGACCGCTCCAATGCGCTGTACAACAGGGCGGGGCAGGTTGCGTATTCTGTGCTGCCCAAATGTTATGGGCTGATGGATTGTAAGGCAGCACAAAATGGCAGTCTGAATACGCTGAGTCTGGCGGAGGCTGGGATTTTGTCTGTGCAAGGAGAGCCGCTGAACCTGACAGGCAAAAATGTTACTATTGGTTTTATCGACACGGGAATCCGCTATCAGGACCCTGTTTTTCGGGATTATGCGGGCAGAAGCCGGATTGCCGCCATCTGGGACCAGACGATTCAGACGGGAACGCCGCCAGAGGGATTTACCTACGGAACAGAGTATACCAAGGCAATGATTGATGAGGCGCTTGCGAGTGAGAATCCGCTCTCGATCGTGCCAAGTACAGATGGGAACGGCCATGGCAGCGTGATGGCGAGCCTCGCGGCAGGCAGCTCAATTGAGGAGGGCAGTTTTGTCGGTGCAGCGCCCGACAGTCAGATTGTGGTGGTGAAGCTCAAGGAGGCGAAACAATATCTCAAAGACTATTACAAGATTCCGCCCGGCGTTCCCTGCTACAGCGAATCAGATATCTTGCAGGCAATCCAGTATTTGCAGAAATATGTCATGATTCTGACAAAACCGCTGGTCATCTGTCTCGGCGTCGGAACGAGCTTTGGCGACCACACAGGGGGCGGAATGCTGGGCAGTTACATCAATTTTATCAGTATGCAAAAAAGCCGTGTCTTTGTGACAGCGGGAGGCAATGAGGGGAACGCATCGCATCATTTTTCTGGAAAACTCAGCGAGAGCCAGACTTATCAGGACGTGGAAATCCGCGTGGGGGAGGACAACAAAGGCTTTATCATGGATTTGTGGGGCAATGTGCCGTATTTTTACAATGCCGTCATACGCACGCCCGGCGGGGAAACTGCCCGCTGGAACAATCCTAGAAGCTATATTCCGCAGGAATTTACATTTGTCTATGAGAGAACCCGTCTGATCATCGAATATCAGCTTGTGGAAAGTTTGTCGGGCGCGGAAGTGATTCGTTTCCGTTTTTCGGACCCTTCACAGGGAGTATGGAATATACGGATTAATTCAGAGGGAAACACCATTGGCGGCCAGTTTGATATCTGGCTTCCAATCTCAGCGTTTCTCTCATCGGAAACGTATTTCCTCGAGCCGAGCCCTTACACCACCATCACAGAGCCGGGCTACGTGGGCAGCGCGGTCACAGTGGCGGCGTACCAGATCAGCAACAACAGCATCGCCGCATCGTCGGGGCGCGGTTTTGCCAGAAACAGTGCCATAGTGCCCGAAATCGCCGCACCGGGGGTCAATGTCTCCACGCCATACGGCGACCGGAGTGGAACCAGCGTCGCGGCGGCAATCACGGCGGGCGGCTGCGCGCAGCTCATGGAGTGGGCGGTCGTCAACAGCAATGACATACTTGCCAATTCGGTCAATATCAAAAACTACCTGATACGGGGGGCAAAGCGCGACCGGTATCAGGAGTATCCGAACAGAGAGTGGGGGTATGGCAGGCTCGATGTGGCGGGGGTGTTTGAATTTCTGGCTGGGATTGGGCGAGGGGTGTAATAGGAATGAATTAGGAGAAGGGAATGTCTTTTGAAATAATGAGGATATTCCCTTTTCGATATCTCGTATTTTGATTCATGAATTAATGTTGATATACGAAGAAGAATAAGGTATCATAGTTCTATAAAAGGAGGACGATGAGATGGATTTTGCAAGGAATAAAGATACGTATACAATTGATTACATTTATGCATTACCGGATGGCGAGCGTGCGGAGCTTATTAATGGTCAGATTTATTATATGGCTCCGCCCAATACACGGCATCAGCGCATTTCCGGCTATTTGCATAATCAGATTTATAATCATATTCAGGATAAAAATGGTGAATGTGAAGTTTTTCCAGCGCCCTTTGCGGTTTTTCTGAATGATGATGACATGAATTATGTAGAGCCAGACATATCCGTGATTTGCGATAAAAACAAGATTTCAGACAAGGGCTGTCAGGGTGCGCCGGATTGGGTTATTGAAATAATTTCACCAAGCAGCAGGGCGATGGACTATTTTACGAAACTGTTTCAGTATCAAAAATCTGGTGTGAGAGAATATTGGATTGTAGATCCAATAAAACAACGTGTTACAGTTTACTTCTTTGAGAAGGAACTGGTAGAAGAGTATTCCTTTGGCGAGGAGGTTCCTGTCGGAATTTATGAAGGATTTTCTATCAAGGTTGAATAGAGAAGGTGTGTCAGCTGCTGTTGGAATCGTGGTGATGGGGCGCGTAGGGAGAAGATAATCCTTCCCTGCCTGATTGTGCTCAGAAGTCAAAATTACAAAACGATGCCTATATTTTTGGACGATCGTTTAAGACAGGACAGCGTTTGATTGGAGGAGACTAAAATGCGGCGATTTCGAAACATTATCATTGAAAATGTAGAATACAAATGGCTTTTTCGATATGAGGACTATGATGGTACAAAATTTCCCTATTTATTAATAGTGAAGAAATGCATTCCAGAAGAAACATTGCGTATCAAATTTTGGATAACAGAACATTTTTTATTAAACAGCGGTTTACCTGCAACTTTTCAGGGAAAGATGGTTGCAATCAATCTGAATCAACCCTTCTATATTTCGCAAATAATACAATATTATAGACATCATGAAGCAGAAATTTTACAAGCAGAGGGTTTAGAAGCGGGAAATAGATGCAGTTATCGAGAGCTTGACGGAGTAAAAATTTTACAGAGACTAGGTTATCACATACTTTCGCTTTCACTTGCAGGAATGAAGGACAAATGTTATGATTAGAGTAAAATTATTGTAAACAGCCAGAAACTGTAAGAATCATTTTCATGAGAACTGAAATAATAAGCAACTGTAGGAAGCGGTTTGGGCAGTGTACGAAAGGAAAAGGATGGGAATAAGAATGAAAAGGAAACAGTATTATGTGCTATTTTTGTTATATGTCGTTGTAGTGGCTTTTGTGTTGTACTTAAACGGCGTATTTACAGGGGAATGGGAAGCTTCTGTCAATCTGATTATCAATGTTGGATTTTTGCTGATGATCGGGATTCTTTTTGGCATATCTTCTATTAGTTTTGGGAGGCTGGGGCAGGTTACGCGTGAGCTGGAGGAAGTCAGTCTGCGCTTGCAGGAGGAATATAAGGAGGCAGATGAGCAGAATCTTTGGCCAGCCTACAAAGATGATACAGCATTTTTCGAGCAGAAAGACTTGCAGGAGGCTTTTCAAAAATACCGTTTGCGGGTAAAAGGTTCCAAGACAAGGCGACGTGCAGGTGCTTTTTGTGATTTGGAAGAATATATCAATGAGGATTTTCTGGACAGGGTTGGCATGAATTTCTATAATTCCGGTATTCCGGGAACTCTTACAGGAATGGGGATTTTGGGAACATTTCTTGGCTTGTCTATGGGGCTTGGCGCATTCAGCGGAGATGATATCTTTACGATTTCTGATAATGTGGGTGCCTTGCTCTCAGGTATGAAGGTGGCGTTTCACACGTCGGTATATGGAATTTTCTTCTCGCTGGTGTTTAGTATGATTTACCGGAGTCTGATGTCAGATGCGTATGAGACGCTGGAGGAATTTTTAAATGTGTTTCGCCAGACCACGCAGCCGTCCGCAATGAAGGAGGATGAGACTGCTGCGACAATGCTTGTCTATCAGGCGGGTATGGCAAACTCGTTAAAACAGATGCTTGAGGTGATGAAGGGCAATGCGGCGGAACAGACAGCAGGCGTGGGGCGTATCGTAGATAAATTTACACAACAGATGCATGCGGCTCTGGATACGGATTTTAGGAAACTTGGCAATGTATTGAAAAATGCAGGAGAAGCACAGGCTGTCAGTACGGCAAATATAACGGAGATGGTGGAAGCTGTCACAGCCTTGGTGGAAGTTAACCGCAGCGTGCAGGAGGCGCTTTCAAACGTCATGGAAAGGCAAGAGGTGTTTGCCAAACAGCTTGAGGACCAGAAAGAAATGCTGGCAGATTTGTGCAGTGACATGAGTGATGAGATCAGCAGTCAGATCTACACATTTGAGCAGATGAGGAATTTATATGAAGAATAGGCGAAGAAACAGAAAAGCATACGCGGAGCATAGTTATTGGCAGTCGTATTCGGATATGATGGCGGCGCTTTTGCTGATTTTTATATTGCTGATCGCGATCACCCTTGCGATATACAGACAAAAAACGAATGATCTCGACCGGACAAGGCTCGACCTGAGCACAGCACAAAGCAAGTTAGATGCGACAATCGCAGATTTGGAATTTTCTAAGGCAGAGCTTGAGAAGTCCAATGAGGAGCTTGCACTGTCGCTGGCGGAATTGCAGCAGGCTTACGAACAGGCTGCGCTGACGCAGGAGGAATTAAACAATGCTTACTTGGAGATCGAAAATGCAAAACAGGAGTTGACAACGACAAAGCAGGAACTGCAAGATATTGTCGGTATCCGCACAGATATTATCGGGGCGCTGCAATCAGCCTTTAGCAATTCCACGATGAAGGTGGATGCACAGACAGGCTCTATTACATTTTCTTCGGATGTGCTTTTCCGATATAACAGTGCTTCACTCACCGCAGAGAGTAAGGAGACATTACAAAACATTATTCCGATGTATCTGGATGTGCTGCTTCAGGACCAGTTTCGTGATTATATTGCTGAGATCATTATTGAGGGGCATACGGACACGGACGGAGGCTACCAGAGCAATATGGAGTTGTCCTATGAGCGCGCAAATGCAGTGGCGGATTTCTGTCTGAACAAAAATAATGGACTCAGTGAGACAGAGATTACACAGTTACAAAAGCTTTTAACAGTCAATGGAAAATCATGGAGCAATCCGGTCTACCAACAGGACAGTGCGGGAAATCCTACTGAAAAGGTAGATATGTCAGCTTCCAGAAGAGTTGAGATTAAGTTTCGGCTGAAAGAAGATGAGATGATTAAGAAGATTGCGGGAATCTTGCAGCAGGAATAATTGAAAATAAACAGACGCCATGCATGAGTATGATGTTCGCGTTGCGTAACTTTGTTTGTTATGCTATACTGAAATCACAAAAAGGAAGGAAGCGTACTCTGTTGGAAATAGAAGAAAACATACAATGGCATCCTGCGTTCTGCTCTGCAATGGAGCTTGAATTGCGGGAATACAAGAAATACTTACGATATGAACGTGAACACAATCTTGCGAAAATGCCGCTCAAGATTGATTTTCTGGTAATAAAGAAAAAAGCGGATATTATGATAGAAAATGATATTGCCGATTTTTTTCTTGGGAGTAATATCTTTGAATACAAGTCCCCGGGTGATGATGTAAACGCTGGGACATTTTTCAAGGCAGTGGCCTATGCCTGCTTATACAAGGCTGAATCCGGGAATGTTGAGGAGATACGCGATACCGATGTCACCATCTCGCTAGTCAGGGAACAGAAGCCCGTGAAATTGTTAGCGCAGTTGAGTGAGAAATACGAAGTGTCAAGGAAGACAGACGGCATCTACCGCATTCACGGCATGTTGTTTCCTATGCAGATTGTCGTGACAAAAGAGCTTAACAAGGACATTCATATATGGGTTACGTCGCTGACCCGGACACTGGACAGAGCGCGGGCCAAGAAGCTTCTTGAAATCTGTTCAGGACTAGAGGAGGACGATGACAGGCAGAACGCGGACTCTGTAGTAAACGTTTCATCGGAAGCAAACATAGAATTATTCAAGAACATGATACAGGAGGGTGATCAGATGTGTGAGGAATTAAAAGAACTGTTAGCACCTGAAATAATAGAGTTTAAGATACGTCTGGCTGAGCAGAATGAAAAGCTGGCGGATAATGCGGCTCGGTTGGCAGATAATGCGGCTCGGCTGGCGGATAATGCAGCTCAACTGGCAGATAAAGATGAAAAGCTGGCAAATAAGGACGCAGAAATAGCGATGCTCAAGAAAAAGCTGGCGGATTTTGGCATTGAGGTGTAGGAAAATAATTGCAGGTCATTTCATTGAAGCAGTGTCGTCGGGGGCGGGCACATTCAACAGGGTTGTTATGCCCTGCTGGAAGTTCCGTTTACCGGCGTTTTTTGTAGAATAACACAAGCATTTTACAATGCGCAGGAGGATAACACGATGGCAATAATCGGTATTGATCTGGGAACGACAAACAGCCTTGCCTGCATTTTTCGAAATGGCAGGACAGAGCTGATTCCCAACGAATTAGGAACATACAAGACGAGCAGTGTGGTGAGTCTCTTGGAGGACGGAACAGTGCTGGTGGGGGCAGCCGCAAAGGAACGGCTGATCTCGAATCCACAGAGCACTGCGGCGTCCTTTAAAGTCTGGATGGGCACGGAGCGTCTGATTCCTCTGGGCGGCAGGAGTTTTTTGCCAGAGGAGCTTTCTGCGCTGGTGCTGCGCCAGATCTTGCAGGATGCACAACGGTATCTGGGAGAGCCTGTGGAGGAGGCAGTGATCAGTGTTCCAGCATATTTTAATGACAATCAGCGCAGCGCTACGAAGCTGGCAGCACAGCTTGCTGGCGTGACAGTAAAGCGCCTCATCAACGAACCCTCCGCGGCCGCCTTGTATCACCGCCACTGCACACAGGAGCAGGAGGACCGGCAGATGATGGTGATTGATTTTGGCGGCGGCACACTGGATGTAAGCATTGTGGAATGAATAGAGTCGATTTGCCAAGGGGCTGTTATCAGAATATTTTTGAGGAGGAAATCGCGTTTTCAATGGGACAGCGGCTGTTAGAGGACATTGCGTCTCCTGCGGGATTTAACTTGTCACTGCTTAGGGTGCTGCCGTTTGCAGTCCATGTGCAGCCACGGTACGCACCAGCGGAGACTGTGGAGGAGGAGGAGGTCACAATTAAGAGACTTAGCACCTTGATTGGCCAGTATGCGCAGGACAGCCTGCTTAGACTGCAGTTTGAGTGGCAGGAGGGTTCTCTGGTATTTGTTCGCGATGAGAACGGCTATGCCTGCTTTTATTTTGATGATGCGATGCAAAAATATTTTACGCTGTTATTTCTCCCAGAAGTGTATGAGACTGTACCGCTCAGCGGGCGAAAAATATGTTCTATTTGGGTTGGGAAAACTGCCAGACTATGCAGTCCACCCTGACGCAGCCTCGATTCTTTGCAAGTTAGACAGCGTATTCAGACAGCTTGGCAGGGGCGTGGATCCAGTGATTCGGGTGGGAGGGCATTGCCTGTGGGATATTGGCAATATTGGAAACAACGCAGATGGAAAAAATAAACACGGACAGTGGCAGCAGCCTTCTCGAGCATTGTAATGAGCAGACAGAGGAGGTCAGACTGGCGCTGATGGAATTTATGCAAAATAAACTTTGCAGGCTGCGCCTTTCATGGCGTGCAGCAAACGACAAGGAACCGTATTTTCCGTTTCATATCGTACTGCTACAGGAAGCGGGACGTTACATGATGGCATATCTGTGCGATGACAGACAGACCGCACAGTACTATGTGGCAGATAGAACCACATACGTCAACATGAAGGGGAAAAATTATTCGAAGGACGCCTTTATGGGAAATACGGTGCCTGCTTATCTGATTCACAAGGACGCTTGCAGCATCCGAAATTGTCTGGATCTCATCTTTGATGACATGGCATACATGCCGGCAGTGCTCAATCAATTCGACGCATTTGCCAATGAGAATCCGGCAAAACTGCGGGCATATGAGGAAATCCGCGCGGAGCTGGTGGGCGGAAACAATGAAACGAAGTAGTTCCTGATTTGACAAATTCAACAAAAAAAGCGTCAGTTTTTTGGAGTGGGTTATGTATTTAACTTTTTCTTTTTAAGGAACGCAAAGGGAGTGGCAGAAATGGAGAAGGAACGAATTAGAATGTCAGACATTGCGCAGGAGCTGGGACTCAGTACGGCAACCGTGTCAAATGTGATTCATGGTAAGACAAAGAAAATATCAGATGAGACAGTGAGACGGGTTCAGGAACTGATTGAGAAGCGGGGCTATATGCCAAATATGGCAGAGATTCTGCTTGCACAGAACAATTCCAGAATCATCGGTGTTGTCGTCAATGACCATGAAAAGTACGAGGGGCATGTGCTGGAGGACGGATTTATCGCCGCGTCAGTCAATGCGCTGTCGCGGGAGACTGACTTGGCAGGGTATTTCATGATGGTGAAAGTGACGGCAAAGTGGGACGAGATTGCCCGTTTTGCCTCTATGTGGAATATGGAGGGGCTTGTGCTGATTGGGTATTGTGAACAGGACTGCAAGAAGCTGCGCGCGTCCATGCATATCCCCTTTGTCGTCTATGACGGCTATTTTGAGGAGGCACAGGGAATCTGCAACTTGACGATTGACAACTATGACGGCGGCTGTCAGGTGGGAAGATATCTAAAACGCATGGGACACCAGCGGATTCTCTGCATAGCTGACAACGCAATCTGCATGGATGCCGAGCGCATGAAGGGCTGCGCCGCCGTTCTAGGAGAATCGTCTGTTGTGTTGATGCAGATTCCGATGCAGGAAAAAGAACGCAGGCAGTTTTACAAAGAAAAAAAAGCGGAGATTTTATCCTATACGGCAGTTTTTGCGGTTTCTGATTTTTATGCAGTCGAACTCATTCGCTTTCTGCAAGAAAACAATATCCGTGTCCCGGAGGACATTTCCATCGTGGGATTTGACGACAGTCCGCTGTGCAAATACAGCCTTCCCGCACTGACAACGGTAAGGCAGGACGCGCAGGCGAGGGCGCAGGCTGCAATACAGCTTCTTCAGAAAATGAAATCAGGAACAGAGGAGCGCATTGCTGTGAAGCTTCCCGTTTTTCTGGTTGAGCGCAGCAGCGTCAAAAACATATTAAATCAGAGGAAATCAGAATAAATTAGAATAGAAAGCAGGCATCACGATGGAAGAATATAGTTGTAATGAAAAATTGTCTTTTGAAAAAAATGTTGTGAGAATCGCATTGCCCGTCACATTGCAGTCCCTGCTGCAATCGTCGTTCAGCGTGATTGACCAAGTGATGATCGGGCAGCTTGGTAGCAGCAGTATCGCCGGAATTGGGCTGGGCGGGAAGTTTGCTTCGCTCTATGCTGTCGTTCTTGCCGCAATCGCGTCCGCAGCCGGAATTATGATTTCGCAATATATGGGCAGAAAGGACGAAGCGTCAGCCGCCAAGAGCTTCTATGTCAATCTCGGGTTTGCCGTTGTGCTGGCAGCCGGGTTTATGGCGCTTTGTGTACTGTTTCCACAAAGGATTATGGCAGTCTACACCCAAGATGAAATGACAAAAGCGCTCGCGGTCCGATACATACGCATTTTAGCAGTTTCCTTTCTGCCAATGGCTGTCAGCTCAATTGTGACCACCATGCTGCGGTGCATGGAAAAAGCAGCCCTGCCGCTGTACGCAAGCATGTTTGCGCTGCTTTTAAATACCGGATTGAATTACCTGCTGATTTTTGGCAAATGGAATTTTCCCCAAATGGGCGTGGAGGGTGCTGCGCTTGCAAGTACAGCCGCGCAGACCATATCATGTGTTGTCATCGTTTTGTTTTTTATTGCCGTCAGGAAAAAAACGCGTGCGCTGCCATCTGTGGCCGGGCACCGCACAGAAGATCAGAAACAATATCAAAAACAGTATTTTACAATCCTCTGCCCGCTGCTTGTCTGCGAATTTCTGTGGAGTCTGGGGGAAAATGTCTATACAGCAATCTATGGAAATATCGGAACCGATGCATGCGCGGCGATGACCATGACCATTCCTGTCCAGACCATTGTAATCGGGGCGCTGGGGGGACTGGCGCAGGCATCGGGCATTTTAATCGGAAAATCGCTTGGGGCGAAAAAGGAAGCGCAGGCGTATACAGAGGCGAAAAAACTGATGTGGTACGGACTGGCGGCATCGGTGCTGCTGTCTGTGTGCCTTGTAGCTGCCAGCCCGTTTTATGTAAAGATTTATAAAGTTGGGCCAGAAGTACAGCAGCTCACTCGGAGTCTGTTGGTTGCCATTGCGGTCATAGCCCCTGTCAAAGTCCTGAATATGATACTGGGCGGCGGAATTATCCGAAGCGGTGGAAAAACAAAATATATCATGTGGATTGACGCTGTGGGAACATGGGGCTTTGGCGTGCCGCTGGGACTTTTAGCCGCATTTGTATGGAAACTTCCAATCGCGTATGTGTATTTTATCTTATCGCTGGAGGAATGCGTGCGGCTTGGGATATCGCTCGTCATATTCCGGCAAAAGAAATGGATGGGGAGTCTCCGGTAGGCAGATACATATCACACTATCAAAGACAAAGCGGTCAGATACCTGTGCCAGCCAGCAAAATAATAACTGTCAGATATGGCGTCAGAAATCTCATAAAAAGATATTTATGACGCAGCTTGAATACAACGGACAAAATGGCGGCATTGATGAAATTCAATGCCGCCCGTTCAAATATATGGAGGTGCAGAGAAAACTCGAACCCAAAGATCAGATTCAGCGCACTGTTTAACAGTGTTGCAAAAGTAAAAAGAATGCAAAACAAAACAAATATTCTCTTTAGTTCTTTTAACATAATTCAATCTCCCTGTTTTTGGCTGCCTGCTGTATATTTGCCGGCAAGGCACCCATATTCTTATGCATAATGCCATTTCTTATTTTCCCAGTTGATATAATAAACAGACAGAACAGCTTATCGAGCTTTCTGCGCACTATAATGCGGTATGATGATGGACGGCTTGATAAACGTCAGCTCATGCGGTGACTCGGGATGCTCTGAGCGGAACAGCATCTGGAGTGCAAGCCGTTTGCCGAGCAGTCCGGTCGGGACGTTTGCCGTGATGATGCGGCCTGCGACGTCTGTATATTCGCCCGTGTTGTCAAAACCTGTGAGGGCGACAGGATGCGGTACGCGCTGCGGATTGCTGTCGATATAGGACTGCACAAAGTTTGCGACAAAATCACTGGCGCAGACAAATGCAGTCGGCCAGCGCTTGAGCTGGTTTAGGAATGTATATAATTCTTTCTCATAGGAAAAAATATCAATGCGCCCTGTGAGACAGTATTCTGAGCGGACGGCAAGCCCCTGTTTTTCCATGCAGTTGCAGTAGCCGTGATAGCGCTCCAGATTGGTCAGGGCATAGCTGGTATCGCCGAGAAAGCCGATTTCGGTATGCCCGTCCTGGATCAGGGTATTTGTGATGTCATATTCTGTGCGGAAGCCTTCGATTAACATGAGATCGCCGTTTAGCTCGCGGTCTGACAGGGTGGGAACTGTGTCGAGAAATACTTTTGGCACCGATAGCACATTGACCATGCCCAGTATCTCTGCATCATAGACATTCAGCACGACAATGCCGTCCACACTGCCATTCTGGAGAATGGGGGGGAGGCTGAAAGATTTCGTGTATACAGAAGGAACATAGGTGTAGAGCAGGTTGACTTTATAATTGGAAAGCTCTTGTGCCATGCGGTGAATAATATTCGTCCAGAACAGCGCAGAGTCTGGTCTTGAGACAATCAGGGAGACAGTGCGCTGGTCCTCAAGCGGCTGCTCTAATATTTGATAGGGAAGTTTGGCATATCCAAGCTCTTTTGCCTTCTCAAAAATCAACTCCCGCAGGGAATCCGACACGCCAGTCTGGTTGTTAAAAGCCTTGCTGACCGTGACTCTGGATATATTGAGGGCATCTGCGATATCCTTCATCGTTACTTTTTCCATAAATTCGATTCTCTCTTTCCTGCAATTTTGACACAGTGTAAAACGTTCCGCTACAGACATCTGTCCGCGCAGTAGGGTAGTTGCTTTTATTATAACATAGGAAAACTCAAAAGACAATGAATTAGTTTACAAATGTTAATTGTAATAATATAGAATCTTTACGTTACATACCTGAAATTTCTTTCAGGCAGCTTTCTTATATAAATAACCAAAAAATAGTTTGAATCTGTATAAATTTATGGAAAAAATTTTGCTGATTAACAAAAAATGTGTACAGCTCTACAAAAAAATATGCGGATATCAACAACTTTATGTTTTTTAGTATAAATGTAAATAAATGTAATGATAAAAGATGCATAAAGAAATACGAATATAAATTATTAATCGGTCAATAATACTAAAATATACATAGCTTTGTTAGGAAAAATAATGAAAATGCTAAAATGTGTTGACATGATTATTTATAAATGTTAATATGATGTTAACAAAAATAAATAAAAGGAGGTAAAGCAAATGGGTATTCGCAAATCGACTGACGGAGGGAGGCTACGCCATGGCAAACCCTGGTGGAAACGATGGTCGCGTGATGACACGGAGCTGTTCGCCCTGTCACTGCCGACGCTGTTATGGTTCTTAATCTTTTCCTATCTGCCGATGTTTGGTATCATCATCGCATTTAAGAACTACAGGCTCCAGCCGGGCGGGCATGGTTTTATCTACAACCTGCTGCACAGCGAATGGGCGGGATTTGGAAATTTCAAATATTTCTTTACATCGAACTCGTTCACCATGCTCTTGCGCAACACGATTCTCTACAACATTGTCTTTATCATTATCAGCGCGAGCGTTGCGGTAGGAGGGGCGCTGATGCTCAGCAGTATGCGCAATAAGAGGGGTTCCAAGGTGTACCAGACCATGATGTTCCTTCCTTATTTTATGTCATGGGTTGTTGTCAGCTATTTCGTCTATGCACTGCTGACACCAGAGCGCGGCTACATCAACGGCATCATCACCGCACTGGGCGGCGAGCGCATCATGTGGTATCAGGAGAACAAGTACTGGCCGTTTATCATCGTGTTCCTCAACACATGGAAAGGTATGGGCTATGGTATGGTCATCTATCTGGCGAGTATCACCGGAATTGACCCGTCACTCTACGAGGCGGCAGTCATGGACGGCGCAACCAAGGCGCAGCAGGCAAAACATATCACGCTGCCAGCCATCAAGCCTGTCTTTGTCATGATGCTGATTCTGGACTGCGGCAAAATCTTTAACTCGGATTTCGGTCTGTTTTATCAGGTTACAGGACAGCTGCCCGCATCGCTGTACACGACAGCATCGACATTCGACACGTACATCTACATGGCGATTCAGTCCACAGCGCCGATCGGACAGACGGCGGCAGCTTCGTTCTTCCAGGCAATCTGTAGCTGTGCAACGATTCTGCTGGCAAACTGGATTGTGAGCAAGATTGACAACGAGAACAGGATTATATAGAAGGAGGTGTGTCCCGTGGCAAAACAGGAAAAGAGCGGACAGTCATTGAACCAGATCAAGACATCGACCAACATTGTGTTCAACATCATGTTTCTGATACTGGCAGTTATGTGCGTGATTCCGCTGTTGTTTGTATTTTCGATATCCATCACAGACGAGGAGGCAATCCGTCAAAATGGATACCAGCTGATTCCACAGGCGCTGTCCAATGCGGCGTATGAATTTCTGTGGAATGAGCGCCTGACAATCCTGCGCGCGGCATTTATGTCTGTGCTGGTGACGATTGTCGGCACGATCATTTCCATCGCGCTCAACACGTCGATGGGATATGTGGTTTCTAGGAGAAACTTTAAATTAAAGAAAATCTACACATGGCTGATTTTTATTCCGATGGTGTTCAACGGCGGAATGCTGGCAAGCTATGTAGTCGTAAGCAATATTTTGGGTTTGAACAACAGCATCTGGGCATTGATTCTGCCCCTTGCGTGCTCGGCGTTCAGCGTGACCATCTGCCGTACATTCTTTAGAACGACAGTGCCGGACTCTATCATTGAGTCGGCAAAGATTGACGGCGCGGGACAGTTCCGTATCTGGTCACAGATTGTACTTCCGATTTCAAAGCCGGTTATGGCAACCATCGGTATGTTTGCAGCATTCGGCTACTGGAATGACTGGTTTCAGGCATCTTTGTACATTCAGGATACCAAGCTCCAGACTTTGCAGTCCCTGTTGAACCAGATGCAGAAAAATATCGAGTATATCGCAAACAATCCCTATGGCGGACTTTCCATGCAGGAATACAAGCTGTCGATGCCGACAGAGAGTGTCCGCATGGCGATTGCAATCGTAATCATCGTACCGATTGCATGTACTTATCCGTTTTTTCAGAAGTACTTTATCTCTGGTTTGACAATTGGTTCTGTCAAAGAGTAAAACTTGTAAAACAGCGTACCTCGGACGCTGGCGCAAAGTGCGCGGCGGGGGTATGCGAAGCTTAAATAGGAGGATTTATTATGAGTCATAAAAAGTATAAGAAAGTATTGGCAGCAGGTCTTGCAGCAGTGATGACAATGGGAATGCTTACAGGCTGCGGCGGTGGAGGCAGCAGCAGTAACAACAGCGCTGGAACAGATGGCGGCAATCAGTCAGCGTCCTCTGGCAGCCAGAACAGCTCGTCATCAACGGACACGGGAAGCGGTGAGATTGTTCCGCTCAAGTGGGTGACAATCGGAAACGGTATGCCCGCAAACTACGATTCATGGATTACAAAGGTCAACGAGTATATCGGTGACAAAGTGGGTGTCAGCCTTGACATGGAAGTCATCCCTTGGGGAGACTGGGACAAACGCCGCAATATCATTGTCAGTACCAATGAGCCGTATGATATTATTTTTGGAAACGGCAACAACTATATTGCAGACATTAACCTCGGCGCGTACTATGACATCACGGATATGATTGACGCCAACATGCCGGGCTTAAAGCAGCTCATGCCGGATAAATACTGGGACGGCGTCAAGGTAAAAGACAGGATTTACGGCGTGCCGACCTACAAGGACAGCTCGATTTCCAACTATGCAGTCTGGGATAAAGAACTGGTTGACGAGTACAATATTGACATTGCTTCGCTCACAGAAATTGAGTCCCTGACGGAAATATTTGAAACCTTAAAAGCAGATAAAAACGACTATCCGGTCTACACGAAAAATGACGGCGTTTACTATATTTTCGACGTGTATGACCAGATTGGCGCCGGCACACAGATTCTCGGCGTGCGCTATGACGACGCAGACGCAAAAGTATGCTTCACGCTGGAAGAGCCTGATATTTACTCGGCATTAGAGACGCTGCATGACTGGTATAAGAAGGGAATCATCAACCCTGACGCGGCTACATTATCTGAGGCACGTGTATACAACATGTGGCGTGTGGCACAGGGCTGGGAGAGCGCAGGCATCACCTCATGGGGTCCTCAGATGGGTAAGGACGTTGTTGTTCAGAAGGTAGGCGACACGATTCTTTCCAACGAGACCGTGCGCGGTTCTCTGAATATGGTTTCGATCAATACAAAGTATCCTGAAAAGTGTTTGCAGCTTCTTGATTTGATTAACACAGATACCAAGCTGCGCGACATGTTCTACTATGGCGAGGAGGGTGTAAACTTCGAGTACACCGCAGACGGCAAGGCACACAAGATCAACAACGACTGGGCGATGGCAGGTTACACACAGGCTTCTTACTTCACAGTAACACAGGTGGATACAGACGAGTACAACCAGTGGGACGAGATCAAGGAATTAAATGAGCAGGCAGTATCTTCCGTTATGCTTGGATTTACATTCGACACGACAGAAGTGTCAGACAAACTTGCAAACTGCCGTGAAATCTGGATGCGTTACCGCAGTGAGGTCATGACTGGTGTGCAGGACCCGGCAGTGGTAGTGCCTAAGATTAAGGAAGAACTCATGAAAGCTGGATGGCAGGACGTACTGGACGCAGCACAGAAACAGGTTGACGAGTATATGGCAACCAAATAAAAAACAGGAAATGGCAGGTGATTGCAGATTATGACAGATAAAGCCACAACCAGAATTATCGGAAAAGATTTGCCCAATATCCCATGGCAGGAGCCGGATGGAACAGAACGGCTGCCCCTTTGGCGCTATACACGGAACCCGATTATCGAGCGTTTTGCAACAAAAAATTCCAACAGTATTTTTAACAGTGCGGTCGTGTCTTTTGAGGACGGATTCGCAGGTGTGTTCCGCTGTGACAGCAAGTCAATCAGTATGGATATTTTTGCAGGCTTTAGTAAGGACGGGATTCATTGGGAGATTTCCGACGAGCCGATTGCCTTTCAGGGGGCGCACCCCGAGGTGGCAAAACGGGATTTCCGCTATGACCCAAGAGTATGCTTTATCGAGGACCGGTACTACATCACATGGTGCAATGGCTATCATGAGTACCCGACCATCGGTGTAGGCTATACATTCGATTTTCAGACCTTTTACCAACTGGAAAATGCATTTTTGCCATTCAACCGCAATGGCGTGCTGTTTCCGCGCAAAATTCAGGGAAATTATTACATGCTCAGCCGTCCGAGTGACAATGGGCACACGCCGTTTGGGGATATCTTCCTGAGCGAGAGCCCTGACTTAAAATACTGGGGCTGCCACCGCTATGTGATGGGGACCATCAAGGGCGATGCCTCGGCATGGCAGTGTACCAAGATTGGCGCGGGAAGTGTGCCGATTGAGACAAACGAGGGCTGGCTTCTAATCTACCACGGCGTCATCAATACCTGCAACGGCTTTGTCTACAGAATGGGCTGTGCGCTGCTGGATTTGGAAGAACCTTGGAAAGTGCGAAAGAGAACAAAGAATTATATTTTAGGACCTCATGAACTGTATGAATGTATTGGAGATGTGCCCAATGTGGTATTCCCATGTGCGGCGCTCACGGACGCAGCGACAGGAAGAATTGCAGTCTACTATGGCTGCGCAGACACAGTGACCGGACTGGCATTCACGACAGTAGACCGTCTGATGGCGTATATGGATTCAGAAATCTGAATTTGTACAGACTGACAGGCTGCCGCAAAAATGAAGAGCGATGCGATTGCTACAATCTTTTTGCGGCAGCCTTTTCGGCAGTAAAGGGAAATGAAACCTTCCTGCTCGATTTAGAAGAAGACTTGAAGTAATATGGAGGAAAAACAATGCATTTTTTGGATAAGAGAGTGAATGTAATCTGCGAGGAACTCAAAAAATTAAAAGTGAAGCAGAAATTTGAGATTGATAACTGGAAGTACAAGGAAGGTAACTTTATCCGCCCGGAGGAAGCGGAGGCAGACACAGCGGCGTGGGAAGAGTTTGACTGCCAACATATGCACTGGTATGGAAAGGACCGCCATTACTGGTTTAAGACAACGTATCAGGTGCCAAAGGAGTTTGATGGAAAGCCCATGTGGCTGCATGTGCGCACACAGATTGATGAGTGGGACGACGCGAAAAATCCGCAGTTCTTATTGTTTGTGAACGGGGAAGTCCTTCAGGGAATTGACATGAACCACCGTGATGTGCTGCTTGCGACAGCGGCAAAGGCAGGCGATGTGCTCGAGCTTGGCTTGCAGTCGTACACGGGCATTCTGCACACAGAGTTTAACCTGATTGTCGAGATGCAGGAAATCGACCCGCTGATCGAGAAGCTCTACTATGATTTGTGGGTGCCGCTCGCGGCATTTACGAGAATGGAGGAGGACGACAAGAACCGCAAGGACATCACGGAAATTCTGAACAATACAGTCAATTATCTCGACTTGCGCACGCCGTACTCCGACGAATTTTACCGCACGCTGCAGGAGGCGTCCGACTATATTGACAAGGCGCTGTATGACGAGATGGCTGGCTATCAGGACGTCATCGCGACGTGTATCGGCCACACGCACATTGATGTCGCATGGTGGTGGACTGTCGCGCAGACAAGGGAAAAGACAGGGCGCAGCTTTGCGACCGTGCTGAAACTGATGGAGGAATATCCGAATTACAAGTTTATGTCAAGCCAGCCGCAGCTCTATGCCTTCTTAAAAGAACGCTATCCCGAGCTTTATGAGAAAGCGAAGGAGCGCATCAAGGAGGGACGCTGGGAGCCGGAGGGCGGCATGTGGGTTGAGGCGGACTGCAACCTGACATCGGGCGAGTCGCTCGTGCGCCAGTTCATGCATGGCAAGCGCTTTTTCAAGGAGGAGTTTGGCGTGGATAACCGCATTCTGTGGCTGCCCGACGTGTTTGGCTACTCCGGTGCACTGCCACAGATTATGAAAAAGTGCGGCATTGACTACTTTATGACGACAAAGCTTGCTTGGAACCAGTTCAACAAGATTCCCTACGATACAATGATGTGGAGAGGAATCGACGGCTCTGAGGTGCTGACACACTTGATCACGACGCTGGGCGTCCACCAGCCAATCAAGGACTTCTTTACAACCTACAATGGAATGCTGCATCCCGATGCGATCATGGGCGGCTGGATGCGCTACCAGAACAAGGATATCAACAATGATATTCTGATATCTTACGGATATGGCGACGGCGGTGGCGGCCCGACAAGGGAAATGCTTGAGACCTCGATTCGTATGGAAAAAGGCGTCAAGGGAATCCCCAAAGTGCGTCAGGCGTTTGCGCGGACTTTCTTTGATGAGCTGAAAGAGCGTGTCGGCGGCAGTAAACGGCTTCCGGTCTGGGAAGGAGAGCTGTACTTCGAGTATCACAGAGGAACACTGACCTCGATGGCAAGAAACAAGCGCGCAAACCGCAAATCCGAGCTTGGACTGATGGATTTGGAGCTGTTGTCCGTCCTGACGCAGCAGACAATGGGCTATCCGCAGGAGACGCTCGATGCCATGTGGAAGGTCGTGCTCTTGAACCAGTTCCACGATATTTTGCCCGGCTCGTCCATTCATGAGGTCTATGAGGTCACAAAGCAGGAGTACACAGCGCTTGCGAAGCAGCTTGCAGAGCTGACCGCAGCGCGCAGCAGGGAAATCGCAGGAAGCGGAGAGGATATCACCATTTTCAACACGACAGGACAGGTGCGTGATGATATCGTCAATCTAGGTGCGCTTGAAGGCAGTGCGCTTGTAGATGCGGACGGCACCTGCTATCCAATCCAGAAAACAGGAGACGGAAGCGGCAGCGTGGCATATGTGCGCAATCTCCCGTCAAAGGGCTACAAGTCCTTTAAGGTCAGCCAGACCGCGGCAGAGGATAAGACACCGTTCACACTTGCAGGGGACTACGAGCTGGAAACGCCGTTTTACCGCATTAAACTTGACGAACAGGGCATGTTCACCAGCATTTACGACAAGGAGAATGACCGCGAGGTAATTCAGGAGGGACAGCGCGCAAACCTGCTGCGCATGTACGAGGATAAGCCGATTTATTTTGACAACTGGGACATTGATATTTATTATACAGAAAAATACTGGGACGTGGACACCGTAGAGCACATGGAATGGACAGAAATCGGTGCGGTGCGCGCCGTGCTGGAAATCACGAGAAAGGCATCGCAGTCCACAATCCAGCAGAATATTATTTTCTATGCGGACAGCCGCAGAATCGAGTTTGTGACCTATGTGGACTGGAAAGAGCATCAGACGCTGTTAAAGGTGCATTTTCCAGTGGCAGTGCACACAGACGAGGCGGCATTCGACGTGCAGTTTGGCAATCTGACCCGCAAGACGCACCAGAACACAAGCTGGGATGTGGCGCGCTTTGAGAGCTGCGGACAGAAGTGGATGGATTTGTCAGAGGGACATTACGGCGTCTCCCTGCTCAATGACTGCAAGTACGGGCATTCTGTCAAGGATTCGAATATGGCGCTGACATTGATTAAATCAGGAACCGAGCCAAACCCGACAACCGATCAGGAGGAGCATGAGTTTACCTATGCGATTTATCCTCATGCGGAGGGCTGGCGCGCAGCAGGCACCGTGGCAGAAGCGTATAAGCTCAACCAGCCGTTGTTCGTACAGACTAAGACAGCGGCGAAGGAAGCATTTTCTTATGCTTCTGTAGCGCACGCAAACGTCGTTGTCGAGACCATTAAAAATGCCGAGGACGGCAAAGGAACTGTCATTCGTATGTATGAGTCGGAGAATGCCTACACCAAGACAAAGCTGACTGTGAACGCCGCCTTTGAGAAGGCTTATATCTGTAATCTGCTCGAGGAGACAGAGAGCGAGGCAGCTGTGACAGGAAAAGAGATTGAGGTGGTGCTCAAACCGTATGAAGTGGTGACAGTGAAGGTGGTTTAATCTGGACACAGGCTGAACGTGCTATGAAGTAGATACTGGGGCTGTCACCGACAGCCCCCCTTCATTCTAAAGGCAGCATATGAATGATACCGGCAATGAAGTACGGTAAAGTAAAGTGTCACAAATAAAGTGCTGCAATCAGAGAGAAGGATACACAGCATTGTTGAAAAAGGAGACAGAAGTATGATAAAAAGAAAAAAATATGGGAAAAAGTTGATGAGCATTATTCTGGCGGCTTCCATGGCGCTCAGTCTGGCAGCGTGCGGCGCAAAAGAGAATACAGATACCCCGCAGCCAGCGACGCAGGCGCCTCTACAGACAGAGATCAATACAGAGACACCTGCGGAACCGGAGACAGAGGCAGACACCACACAGCCATCTGAATCAAACTATACTGTAACTGGTGAGAATGAGAATAAGGAGCTGACCATGACCCGCCAGCCGGAGGCGTCCTACTGGTTTCCGGCGCAGCTCTTAGAATGGAATGCCGACGATGATGAGGACTTTATCTTCAATGTCAGCACTGTGCCGCTTGCAGCGCGTGCAGACCTTGGGGTGCTAGAGCCTGTGAATGCCACACAGAACAAGGATACCAAAGTGATGTCCATCTCGATTATGAACGGCAGCACCAGCGGAAACGCGCCGCATGGATTGAATAAGGCAGAGGCAAATGCTTTTACATACTGGCAGTATGTAGATACGCTTGTATACTGGGGCGGATCGTCCGGTGAAGGTCTGATTGTGGCGCCAAGCCCTGATATCGTGGACGCAGGGCACAAAAACGGCGTGAAGGTCATTGGAACCGTGTTTATGCCGCAGGCAGCACACGGCGGTAAAATCGAGTGGCTTGACGACCTTTTGCAGAAACGAGAGGACGGAAGTTATCCTGTCGCAGATAAATTAATTGAAGTGGCGAAGCTTTATGGATTTGACGGATGGTTTATCAATCAGGAGACCGAAGAGGCGCTGACAAAAGACCACGCTGACAGAATGCAGGAGTTTCTTGCGTATTTTAAGCAGCAGGCGCCGGAGTTAGAGCTGATTTATTACGATTCAATGACAGTGGACGGCGAGATGGACTGGCAGAACGCACTCACAGAGAAGAATGCGCCGTACATGAAAGATGCGGAGGGGAACGACGTGGCGGATTCCATGTTCTTAAACTTCTGGTGGACAACGGACTCCCTCGCGCCCGAGGAGCTGCTCAAAACCTCCGCAGAGCTGGCAGCGGAGAAAGAAATTGATGCGTATGATTTGTACGCAGGTGTCGATTTGCAGAGCAATGGTTACGACACTCCGATTAAATGGAATTTGTTTGAGAAGCCCGACGGCGGCACCTACACCTCGCTAGGACTGTACTGCCCGAGCTGGACTTATTTTTCCACGGACATGATACAGGAGTTTTGGAAGCGGGAAAATAAATTGTGGGTCAATGCAAAAGGCGACCCGTCTGCGGAGATTACGGCAGAGAGCGACACGGACTGGAGAGGTGTTTCCACCTATGTTGTAGAGCGTACTGCGCTGACAACACTGCCGTTTGTGACAAATTTTTCCACAGGAAACGGATATGGTTTTTATAAAAAAGGTGAGCTGATCAGTATGCTCGACTGGAACAACCGCAGCATTTCTGATATGCTTCCCACATACCGTTATATCATCGAGGACGGCGAGGGCAACAAACTGTCCGCAGACCTTGATGTGGGAGATGCATACTATGGCGGAACCAGCCTGATTCTGCGCGGTGCTGTCAAGCAAAATACACCGTCTGTCATCAAACTGTACAGCGCTGATTTACCAGTTCCAGAAAATGTGACGTTCACGACAACTGCGCGGGCAAAAGGCGCAGAGGTTGCACTAGATGCCGTGCTGACACTCGACGACGGTTCAGAGGTGGTGCTTGAGGGTGACAAGAAGGTTTCGGACGCATGGACGACGGTCACATACCAGACCGCAGAGCTTGCCGGAAAGACCATACGGAATATTTCGTACCGGATGACATCGGATACCGACACCAATACGCTGCAATTCCGTTTTGGAAATATTACGATGCTCGACGCAGAGGCGGAGGAGACTGCGGCGGTGAGCGGCTTGAAGGTGCTCGACACAGAGTTTGATGAGGACGGCATGTATGCGGGCGTGCGCCTGTCGTGGGACAGCGATGTCCCGACAGATTACTATGAGGTGTACCGCATCAATGAGGACAAAACAAAGTCTCTGCTTGGCGTGTCGAATACCAATAGCTTCTATATTAATACCTTACCGCGCACAGGCGAGGAAAGGCAGACGGCGTTTGCGGTGATTCCTGTGAATGCGCTGTTAACAGAAGGCACCGGTGCGGAGGTCACGATGGAGTGGCCAGACAACAGTATTCCAAAAGCGGCGTTTACAGCCGATGTCACACTGGCGGCGCCGGGCGAGAGCATTACCTTCCAGAGCCTGTGCTCGCAGAATACGGAGAAGGTGACATGGACACTCACAGGCGCAGATCAGGAAAGTGCAGAGGGTGACAGCGTTACGGTCACATATGCAGAACCCGGTGTATATCCTGTCACAGTCAAGGCAGAAAATGCGTCAGGCAGCAGCGAAGCCGCAAAGGAAGGGTATATTGTGATCACCGAAAAGGCAGCAGACGGACTTGTTTTGCTTTCGCAGGGTGCAGGCACCGAGGCGGATACCTATGTCAACGAAAATGAAGCGCCGCAGTTTGCAGTGGACGGCGATGTGACAAAGAAATGGTGTGCGACAGGAAGTGCACCGCACGAAATCACGATTGACCTCGGCGCAGTCAAGGCAGTGAGCGCGCTTGATGTCTACCACGCAGAGGCAGGTGGGGAGAGCGCTGATATGAACACCAAATCCTACGCAATTTACACCAGTGAAGATGGCACAGCGTTTGAGGAGATGCGCAGCGTGACCAGAAACACGGCGGGCACGACGCACGACGCCTTCACGCCTGTCAACGCACAGTTTGTCAAGCTTGTCATCAACAAGCCGACGCAGGGCAGCGACAGTGCAGCGCGCATCTATGAAGTGGAAGTGTATGGTTTGGAGGATACTCTCGAGTAACAAAAATAGCAGAATGGAGGACCAATTATGTCAGAGACAGGTAAAAAGGTGGCGGTCGGTATTGACCTTGGCGGAACCGCAGTAAAAATTGGGATTTTGAATGCAGCCTATGAAATACTGGCGCAGACGTCTATCCCGACAGACGCCGACCGCCCTTATCAAGAAGTGATTGCAGACATGGGAAAGACTGCGTCAGCGCTGCTTGCCCGGAACGGCTTTGCCGTGGCGGACTGCGCAGGCGCAGGCGTCGGCAGCCCGGGAACCATTGACAGCAAGAATGGCGTCGTGCTCTATTCCAACAATATCCGCTGGGACAATGTCCCACTTGCAAAGGAACTGCAAAAATATCTTCCAGTCCCCATTTATGTACAGAATGACGCGAACTGCGCAGCACTTGGAGAAGTGCTGCGCGGCGCGGCAAAGGGCTGCCAGAATGCAGTTTTTCTGACACTTGGCACTGGTGTCGGCGGCGGTATTGTAATAAACGGTAAAATCTTTGAGGGCGGACATCCCGGCGGCGCGGAGCTTGGCCATATCAAGTGCGGCGCAGAGGGACGCCGGTGCACCTGCGGCAGAGCGGACTGCCTTGAGGCATATGCCTCTGCGACAGCGCTGATTCACGACGCAAAAGAGATGGCAAAGCAGTATCCCGACTCGCTGCTCTGGGCGCTGTGTGACCATGATTTAGAGAAAATGAACGCCAAAATTCCGTTTGATGCGGCAGATGCCGGCGACCGCTGCGGCAAGCTTTTGGTAGACAATTATATTCAGTATCTGGCGGACGGCATCACAGATCTTGCAAATATTTTCCGCCCAGACCTCATCGTGCTCGGCGGCGGCGTGTGCGCGCAGGGCGAGAAGCTGACAGAGCCGCTCAACCAGCATCTTCGCGCAAACTGCTTTGGCAGTACGGTGGCGTATGTACCCCGGGCAGTCGTTGCAAAGAACGGGAATCAGGCGGGAATGATCGGGGCAGCGGGACTCGTATCGTTATAAAGTTTGCGTCCTTCCTTTGCCAATCATCTAACAGCAGCTCTTGCTGGCAGAGGAAGGTGAGCAGGGAATCTCAATCTGCACAATATAATCTTCGATGCGGTCAATGACATTCTCATTGATGCCCATCTCATAAGAGAAGCCGCACAGCGTCAGATGGCGGCGTTTGGCGTAGTCAAGAATTTCCTGATACCGCTTGGGGATTTTATCCCAGCCGCCTTGATGAAAGGCTCTTAGATACTTCCCGCCGGGCTGTATATGCAGCCCGTTTTTTGGTGCCATCTCCTGCGGCGCGGCAGCATTGCCAAACGGAATCTCGATAAAAAGTTTGCAGTAGTCATCAAATCTGCCGCATTGCAGACTAGAGACAGGAAGCATGGAACCATAAGAGGCGTCGTGCAGTCTGCCAAGCTGGTACTTCTCCGTCTCAGCGGTGATCATTTCAACCTCCTCCTCGAAGGAGGTATCGGGTGTGATGGCAACCGTTATGAGACAGCGCTCTTCTTTTTCAATGATACTGATCTTAGATAAATCCATTGTCAGCAGCGTTTCCATGTTTTGATGGTAGTTGCACAGGGTCTTTCGAATGGCTTGGAGATGTTTGAGATTGTGGTCAAGGTCTGCAATCTTTTCTTCTAATAAATTTTTCATCTTTTCCGCTGAGCGGTTTTTCATAAAATCTTGTATTTCACGGACAGGCACATCGAGTTCCCGCAGGAGCAGAATTGTTTCTAGGACGGGGCTTTGGTGGTAGTTGTAGCAGCGGTAGCCGTTTTCCGGGTTGATGGCAGCGGGCTTTAACAAGCCAATCTCGTCATACCACATCAACGTCTTTTTGTTGATGCCATGCATCGCTGCAAACTGACCGATGGTGAGCTGTTTATTTTTTTCTGTCATAATTCAAAATCCCC
>Ga0137307_100157_pt1 | contig 106101 bp, 82 predicted proteins | sample NAcewD2O_March_2_FD_97180 | JGI IMG/M metagenome (GOLD analysis project Ga0137307, IMG submission 97180) | Mouse cecal microbial communities from Vienna, Austria - N-Acetylglucosamine amended D2O_March | ecosystem: Host-associated > Mammals > Digestive system > Large intestine > Cecum | place...
ACCAAATGCAGGAAAAGAGGATGATTATGATGAGGAGGGAAATAAAACAGGTTCCCATTATACCAGACACGAACATACGGCATCCTGTCATACGCACACGATTGAATGTATGCATGAATATGACTGCCCGTATTGGATTAAGTCAAGGGGTATGGGATATGCTGAAACTTACGTAAATAATAGACCATTATCGACTTGCGATATTAAATGGTGCTGTGGGAAATGGCACTATAATACAGGTGCACAGGATATTACGGGGAAATATATCGACTGGCAGGATGTGGCTGGTGTTTATGCAAGAGGACAGAAACTGATTGATCCTGAGATTTGCTATATCAAAGTGGAAACAGTTCCGCATGAATTTCCTGCTGAAACAGATACGGAGATTTTGTTAATCGCAGACCACGATGAATGGAACAACCTGACTTATACCGCGCCTAATGGAAAGGTGATCAAACACGCAGACCATTTGAGGGTTGGTGAGAAGTACCATTTGAAGTATATCTATTCTTATAAGGGTGCATCCAAGGGATTCAGGATTGAATTCTCTTTGCAGAATAAACCTTATTATCAGTATAATTATCTGGCAAGAATGGAAAGACCTGATTATGATAAAACAATTTACCAATTAAGAACAGGTCTTGCAGGAGACAGATTTTCCAAGAGTTCCATCAATGTGCCACATGCGAAACTGGTGCAAGATTTAACGGATATTACGATCAGAGGGTTATATACAACTCCTGAGACAGCTTATACATTGAATGGTGCCTATACATGGGACAGCGGCTCTGATTGGAATGATCAGGTTTATTTGGATGCACTTGTTACAGACCAATTTGATGATAACTATGACAACAAAGATGCGGGAAGTATCACATCAAACAATGGTTCTCCGCTAAAGACTGACTTTACGGTATCGAAGCCTTCCCATAATGATATGCTTGTCGTATGGGAGTTTGATACGCAGCCAGAGGTATTCACTTCCGCATTGGTCTATGGAACAGCTTATATCAATGTAGGTGAAAACGATAATTTCACAAAGAATTATTTTGATGAGGCCTATAATTACGCCAAAGATAAAATGACTGCAACACAGTATACAAATTGGTTCTATAGTTTTGAGGAACACAATAATGTTGGAGGAGTCGGTTATTTCAGCTCAGAATATACAGGACCTGGCGGACCGCAATCCAATAACCCTATTCCAGCGCATACTGTCTATACGCAGAATAACGAGTACAGGACATTTGCGGTAAAGAATAAGGTATGGCAGTCAGATGTGGATATTAAGGTTTCCAATTTTGTGCAGAATACAGGAGCAGGCATCACAGAGCATATTTATCAAAGCAGGGACAGGGATAACCACGATCTGAACTACAACCTGTATTATACGGTAGATGTGGTTAACCCGAAAGCAACGATTTATGAGAATAAGCAGAGATCACATGACGGGCAGACAGAAAATGATGAAAAAACAACGCCATATGACACCACTTCCGATGTCAATGAGTTTGATGTGAATACCATGATCTCATGGGGGTCCACGGGAGCATCACAGACAGGAGCCTCTTATGGAAATACAGTGGTTGTTGACCATATCAAGACAGGAAGGACTTATATCCAGAGGGAAATCCCCACTGTACTTGCTACAATGACAACGTTGCCAAAAGAAACAATGAGTTTCAAGATATATCCTAACCATGACAGATTGATCTATGAGGATCATTATACAGGAGCAGCGGTATCTGGTTCTGATATAGGAAGGACAGTCAGTGTTACAGCAAAAGATGGATATTATCCGCCTAATGAACAGTCCTATGTTTTCGACATCTATCCTGCTATGAATCCTAATGTGGAAGAGATGAGGCCGCAGAACATCAGTAATTCCAATAATGTGCCTGACCAATACAATCAGGATGACAATATCCTGCACCACATGAGTCCTACGACTTCATTTGTGACCAAGTTAAGTAACGGTGAAACAAAGACGATTGTGGACAGCCACACAAAGACGTATACACAGTATGATTTTGAATATAATCCAAGCAACAGGAACAACAAAGTGACATTCCCTAGCAGGAGAAAATCCATTATGTTCTTCAAGTATTCAAAGACCAATTACAGTTATAATGGAAAGTCCATACAATCTGCGGTAGGACAGTTTAGAAATGCAGGCAAAACGCAGACAGAAAGTTACTACATCAGTCAGGTACTCTTTAAGAGTAATTATACTTCCAAGTATAAGAAGGAACTGGAAGCACAGGGGGCAGATTACATAGAGGATAAAGATGTATACGGCAATCTGACGGATGCATGGATCGATATGGTGAACCAGAATAAGTTCGCCATTGTATCTGCGGGACAGGGCTTTGAACTTCGTGTAACATTGAAGTATGAAAACAGCTTCTTAACTCAATACCTTGCAAGGTATTTTGGATCAGATGACGGACAGAATGATATTCTTGGTACATCCAACAGAGTACAGAAGCGATACAATGATGTTCCTGCAAACAGCAGACAGTATGCGAATATCAGTGCATTAACAGGCAAAGATGGAAGATCCACTCCTTACTATAGAAATACAGAAAGGGCATATATCAGTAGTTACAGCATCCTTGATAGATTGGCAGTAAACCTTGTAACGGGTTCAAACGTATTCAATGACTTGTATGTATTTATGAGCGATAACCCTGATACAGTTTACAGTTATTCAGGAATCTATGATACACCTGTTGTATTTGAGAGGGATATTAAATACAGTGAAGACTTCTCTGTAACAACAGTCACTTATACGATGTGTGTAAGTCATGAAAACGGAATATCCAGCAACCTGCAGAAAATGAAGTTCTATACGAACCAGTTAGCTCCCGATAAGAGGACACCTGGCATTGTAGAAGGAACTTATGATGTTGCATCACAGGGAGAACACAGCATTACAATCTGGACTCCAATCGTGGCAGCGACACCGTTTGATTATCCTGATACAATACAGGACAGATATATTGGCGATGCGATAGAACTTGGTTATACGATCAAGACCACGGGTGCGGATGACAGTATTGTACATATCGTGCAGTAAAAGACAAAAGGACTTCTCTTAAATGAGGAGTTCTTTTTCTATGGACATATTTAAAAACGTGACAAAGATGGACGAATTGGATTGCGGAAATATTGAGTTGCGAAAAAACCTCATGTATCATGATAAGTATAGACAGTAATCTTGGAGTCAGACATCATAAACTGTCCAAAATTCAATATTGCAAAGAAAAAGAATACTGCTGGTTATACAGAGCCAGTGGTTGGCATAAAGTTCTTTGGAAATTTACAACGGAGGAAGTCTCTATTTTCTGTATTAGAGCAAATTTTCTGACAGGAGGATTTGCAGATATGGGAAAAGATATGAATAATGAACAAATCTTACTTAATATAGAAGAAACAGCTCATTATTTAAACATTGGAAAAACGAAGACGAGAGAATTAATGAAACAATACGATAAGCAATGGGTTGTGCGTATAGGCAATAGAAGTTATGCACATAAAGACCTATTAAACAAATGGTTATTGGCACAAGTGAAAATATGATAATAAAGACATTTTAAGTGAATATATGGGCCTTGAAATAGAGGTGAATTTACGCTATAGTAAAGGCAATTCCAAAGATCTTTGCTCATATATTTCCGATTAAAATGTCTTGGAAGGAGAGAAACAGATATGAGTAAAGAAATGATACTGCCTAAAGGGATTAGAATAAAAAACGGTTCCTATGAGGCGAGAGCAGTTGTAAAGGGTGTATCTATTTGTCTGCATAATAAGGATTTAACACAGCTTAAACAGGACTTTGAAGCAGCAAAGGCACATGTAAAAGACAGCGCAAACTATCGAAAAACGGGGATAACACTGAATGAATGGTTTGAGGAATGGTTTGATACTGTAAAAGCAAAGAAAGTGAAACCGACTAGTATTTATCCAATGAAAAGCAGATTTAAAAAAACATTCGGTTTTTATTTGGGAAATATGAAGTTGAAAGATATCAGACCATTAGATGTTCAAAATGCCTTAAATGCTATGGAGGACGAGGGAAAATCCAGCAGTACAATGAGGGATGTGCTGGGACGGTTAAGGGAATGTATGGAGTTTGCTTTGGCGAATCAACTTATTGGTTATAATCCATGCATTGTCATAGAAGTTCCATGGACTGACAAGATTACAGAAGAAGAAATACCGCTGACACAGGAAGAACAAAACCGATTTCTGAATGAGCTTGAAGAAGAGCATAATTGGTATAAGGAAATGTTTTATGTTATGTTCTTATCAGGACTAAGAGTTGGTGAACTGGGAGCCTTAAGATGGGAAGACATTGATTTTGACAATAAATGTATTTCCGTCAGTCATTCACTAAGTTGTAGCTATCAAGATGGAGTTAAGGTAGAAGAGATTGTAAGTCCTAAGACAGTAAACTCATACCGAAAGATTCCGTTTGTTGGAGAAGCGGAGGAGATGCTGCTTGCTTGGAAAGAAAAACAGGAAAGATTAAGGCAACAACTTGGAAATCGTTGGAGAACACCAGAGGAATATGGTAATTTGGTTTTTGTTACAGGTATGGGCAGTCCTTGCACTCGCTATATTGTGCAGAAAGAAATTAAAAAAGTTGTAAAAAGAATCCGAGAGAAGCAGGCATTTGATGCAATGGAGAAAGGAGAAGCACCTAAAAGATTTAGGGATTTTCATCCCCATACAATTAGACATACTTTTGCTACTAGATGTTTTGAAGTGGGTATAGAACCTAAGGTAGTACAAAAGTTGATGGGACATTCTAATATTTCAACAACCTTAAATATATATACTCATGTGTTGGAACAGAAGCAGATGGAAGAGGTTGCAAAATTCGGTATGGCTAGAACGGTGAAAATACCCAAATACGATATGCAAATACCCAAAATTACAGCAAACAGCCATTTGTGATTTATTGAAGCGAAAATTTACCCAAGTTCCAAATTGGGAGACACAATTTACTGGTTGTGTATGACAAGGCAGAAGTTCAGTGTTTATAAGGGGTCTTATAAGGTAGAAATTGACATATACCTGAAATAGTTCACAAAGCAGATGGGTATGTAACAAAATGTGGAAGCTGCGATCCGACCTTTGAAAAGGTAGACAGCACAAACGTGTCGCAGTATTGATAAGAAAGAACAGCCAATGTTTCCGGAAAGAGACATTGGCTGTTTTTCAGTTTATGTCACAGACAAAAATCCCCTGTTATGCGCGTTTTCAGTCATCCGACCTATTCTTGAAACTTGGGATCCGTCAGTAAATCCTCCATCAATTCCTTATAGACAGCAGGCCGGTAGTCCGTCCTGCCGCCGATCAGGGCGTTCGGCTCAAACTTCTCGCGGGATGCGAGAGTCAGGTCTATTGTGGCGGTATACATTTTGTTCTGGATCGCTTTCGGGTCGGTGAAAGGATAACCGGCGAAATACTCCGCCTCCCAGAAATTGGTGCTGGGTCCGATGATGCTGGCGCCGCCCCAGAATATGTTGTAGAGGTCTTTTCCGGCAAGGTTCGCGGAGACGATGTAAATCTGGTTGGTGATAACGCCTGCTTCCAGCGTGGTGGAGCCCAGTGCAATACCGTGGCATTTTGCCAGCGCGGTGCAGTTGATATACAGGCGGCAGCCCTTCGCCGCGTAATAGCGCATCAGCTCCTGAAAACAGTAGGAATCGTAGCAGATACCGAGCGCGACAGGACCCCACGGGGTATCGAAAATAAAAGGTTTGTCACCGCGCGCAGCCCAGTGCGGCTCGGGATACGGGAGGTGAATCTTTCTGTAGGAACCGATGATTCCCTCGGGACCGCACACGCAGGCAGCATTGTAGATGACGTCGCTTTTTTCGGCGTCTCTCTCGGGAAATCCATAAGCGACATAGACACCGAGCTTTTTCGCCAGTTCCGCTATCTTTTCCGAGGAGGGACCGGGAACTGTCTCAGCCAGCTTATACTGCATTTTTTCTTTCAGCGGTTTCTCCTCCTCGTCGTCGTATCCTGTCAGTCCCATCTCCGGGAATACGATCAGGTTGGAGCCTTCCGCTGCCGCGGCTTCGATGTAGCCGGTCATCCGGTTCAGATTGGCTTCCTTGTCGCCCCACTTCGCGTTAAATGCAACGGTTGATACTTTCATAACGTCTTTCATCTCATCCTCTTTTCTGCGCGGCTTTACTGTTTTTGTTCCGGGTCCGCGGATGCTGCACTGACGCGGTCCCGGCTGCCATATAACAAAGAAAAAGCACAAGGATGTGTGAAAATCACATCTTTGTGCTTCGCTCGAATTATAGCACTTTGGTTTTTTCTTTGCAACTATCTTTTTTATTCCGTTTGCCCGGATTATTTTTACCATGGAGATCTGGTGAATTTTTCTTGCTCTTTTTTTACGAAATTTCTTTTCGTAGTCTCCCAAATGTGATATAGTATAAAGGAATGTGGGATAAGAGATTGAAAAAGGAGCCGATGAAGATGGATGCAGAACAGGATGCACATTTTCAACTGATGAAACGGCTGCTCGTTATTATTCCGCTTTCCACGATACTGATCCTGATGATTCTCTGTGTGGTTCTGGGCGTGAATCTCTATGAGGCGAAACGGGAGCTGCGCGCGCTTCGCGAGCAGACGGCGCCCGTGATGGCGCAGGTGCAGACATCCGGCGCAGAGACGCAGGGAGGAGAACTGTATACGGCATCCGGCGTGGACGAGTTCAGACGTGATACAGCCGATCCGGACAGCGGGATCTCCGATGCGGATGACGGGATCAGAAAGGTGTACCTTACTTTCGACGACGGACCAAGCGGCAATACCGAAGAGATACTGGATATACTGGCGGAGTATGATGTGAAGGCGACTTTTTTTGTGGTCGGGAAAGAGGAAGAAAGATATCAGCCGTTATACAAAAGAATTGTGGAGGAAGGGCATACGCTGGCGATGCATTCCTACAGTCATAAATACAATGAGATTTACCAGTCAAAAGAAAGTTATGTGGAGGATCTCACGAAACTGCAGGAATTTCTCTATGATACGACCGGGGTCTGGTGCAGGTACTGCAGATTTCCGGGAGGCAGCAGCAACACGGTGAGCCGGGTGGACATGCATGAACTGATCGCATATCTGGAAGAGCAGGACATGAGTTACTTCGACTGGAATGTGTCCTCGGGGGACGCGTCATCAGCCTATATCAGCCCGGAATCCATCGTCAAAAATTCGACGGCGAGGCTGCGGGATTTTCAAGAGGCGATTATTCTGATGCACGATGCGTCCGACAAGGATTCTACGGTGGAGGCGCTGCCGAAGTTGATCGAGCAGATTCAAGCGATGGAGGATACGAAGATCGTTCCGATCACAGATGATACGGCGGCGATTCATCATATAAGCAACGATTAAAGAATGGAGGATTAGGGAATGGGATTTTTTTCGGATTTGAAGGACGACTTATCCCAGGCTGTCAATGAACTGATGCCGGAAGAAGAGCTGGAAGCGGCTCTGGCAGCAGAAGGACAGGCAGGGGAGCAGGTATCTGCGGATGCCGCGGCATCGGAGACGCCCTCTACAGATGATGCGCTTGAGTCTCTGGATTTGAGCGGAATGCTGGATAAAATCGAGGAGATGGGAACGCCCGGACTTGAGGCGGCACCCGAGCCGGAACCGGCACTCGTCGAGGAGCCTTTGGAAGAAGAGATTCTGACACCGGAACCGATGGTGGAAGAGGTGGCTGCAGAACCTGCAGCGGCGGCGGAAGCCGTGGTAGAAGAGCCGGCAGCCGTGGAGGCTGTAATAGAAGAAGAGGAGGCAGAACCTGTTATGGCAGAAGAAATTTTAACAGAGGCGGAAACGCCTGTGGAAGAGAAAGATGAAAATAGCGGAGGAAAAGGAAAGACTATGGAAGTACAGGCAAATCGTGTAGCAGTAGACGAGACGGCGGTCGTGACAGAGGGCATGACAATAACGGGTGATATCGTATCGGAGGGTTCCATGGAACTGATCGGTACCGTAAACGGTAACCTTGACATTCTTGGCAAGCTGAATATCACGGGTACGATTCAGGGTAATTCCAAGGCGGCTGAGATTTATGCCGAGGGCGCGAAGATCACAGGTGAGGTGAACAGTCTGGGCAGCGTGAAGATCGGCCAGAGTTCCGTGGTGATCGGTAATATCACGGCTACCAGCGCGGTAGTTGCCGGCGCTGTCAAGGGCGATATCGATGTACAGGGCCCGGTTATTCTGGATACCACGGCTATCGTGATGGGCAATATCAAGTCCAAATCCGTACAGATCAACAACGGCGCGGTGATCGAGGGTATGTGTTCCCAGTGCTATGCGGATGTGAATCCTACCTCCTTCTTTGAGGAGTTCAAGAAGAAAAAGTAAATCCGGTCACACAGGGGAGATCGATAGCATATGAAGCGTATACTCTTGAAGTTAAGCGGAGAAGCCCTTGCGGGCGAGAAAAAGACGGGTTTTGACGAAGAGACGGTGAGAAGGGTAGCCATGCAGGTAAAGCTGCTTGTGGACGACGGCATTCAGGTGGGAATCGTTATCGGCGGCGGCAATTTCTGGCGGGGCAGGTCCAGCGAGAATATCGACAGGACGAAGGCGGACCAGATCGGTATGCTTGCCACGATTATGAATTGTATCTATGTGTCCGAAATCTTTCGTTCCGTAGGGATGATGACGTCGGTTCTCACTCCTTTTGAGTGCGGCTCCTTTACGAAGCTTTTCTCAAAGGACAGGGCAAATAAATATTTTTCTAGAAATATGGTGGTCTTTTTTGCGGGCGGTACGGGGCATCCTTATTTCTCCACCGACACAGGCGTTGTTCTCCGTGCCGTTGAAGTGGATGCGGACGTGATCCTTCTGGCGAAAGCTGTGGACGGCGTCTATGACGACGATCCGCGAAGCAATCCGGACGCAAAGAAATACGACGAGGTTTCGATTGAAGAAGTGATTGCGAAGAATCTTCAGGTGGTGGATATGACGGCATCCATTCTGGCGCGCGATAACAAAATGCCTATGTGGGTGTTCGGGCTGAATGAGGAGAACAGCATTGTCAATACCGTCAAGGGTAAATTTAACGGAACTAAGGTAACAGTATAAGTGGAGGATTACAGTATGGATGAGAGACTGAAGCCTTATGAGGAAAAGATGCAGAAGTCTTATGATTTTCTGGTAAACGATCTGGGAACGATCCGTGCAGGGCGCGCCAACCCTCATGTTCTTGATAAGATCAAGGTGGACTATTACGGGACGCCCACACCGATCCAGCAGGTGGGCAATATCACGGTTCCCGAGGCGAGGGTTCTGCAGATTGCGCCGTGGGAGAAGACACTGATTAAGGATATCGAGAAGGCGATTATGGCGTCGGATGTGGGCATCACACCTAGCAACGACGGTTCCCTGATCCGGCTTGTGTTCCCGGAACTTACCGAGGAACGCCGTAAAGAGCTTGTGAAAGATATCAAGAAGCGGGGCGAGGAGAACAAGGTGGCGATCCGCAATACCAGACGGGACGGCAACGACGCGCTGAAAAAGCTGGCGAAAGCCGAAGTTTCCGAGGATGAGATCAAGGAACTGGAGGAGAAGCTGCAGAAGCTGACGGACAAGTTTATCAAGGATGTCGATAAGCTGGTGGATGAGAAGTCTAAGGAGATTCTGACTGTATAACAGGCTGAACAGTGTTCAGCCGTGAGCTACGCTCAATTGCGAGATTCGCTCCGCGAACTCGTGGATTGTGGAAAGTTTAGGGAGGGGCTTGCAGAATGGGTGATTCTGTCGCCCCTTTCCTTTTATGTAGTTTACATAATATTGTGCCCTGCGACTTTTGGTTGACATAAGATTTAATAACACGGAGCAGAGCGAATGGAAACGGGAAGGATGGAAAAAGTATGGGTGACATGACGGCGGAGGAGAGAAAGGTTCCACAGCATGTAGCGATTATACTGGACGGCAACGGCAGGTGGGCGAAAAGTAAGGGAATGCCCCGCAATTACGGACATGTGCAGGGGGCGAAAACCGTGGAAGTGATCTGTGAGGAGGCTTACCGCATGGGGATCCAGTACCTGACGGTGTACGCTTTCAGCACGGAGAACTGGGAGCGGCCTGCGGACGAGGTGGACGCGCTCATGGGGCTGCTTAGGAACTATATGAAGACCTGCTTGAAGACGGCGGCAAAAAATAACATGTGTGTCCGGGTGATCGGGGAAAAGTCCCGGCTGGACGAGGACATCAGAAAGCGGATCGTGGAGCTGGAGGAAGCGACAAAGGGTAATACGGGTCTGCATTTCCAGATTGCCATCAATTACGGCGGCAGGGATGAGATTGTCCGCGCGGCAAGGAAACTGGCAAGGCAGGTGAAGGACGGAACGCTTTTGCCGGAGGAGATCACACAGGAATGTCTCGGGGATGCGCTTGACACGGCGGGTATCCCGGAGCCGGACCTTCTGATCCGCACCTGCGGGGAGCAGCGGATTTCCAATTTCCTGCTCTGGCAGCTGGCATATACGGAGTTTTATTTTACGCCGGTGGCATGGCCGGATTTTTCAAAAGAAGAATTGGAGAAGGCGGTGGCGGCATATAATAAGAGAGACAGACGCTACGGTCTGGTAAAAGAATAGGGGGCGTCTGTATGTTTCGTACAAGATTGGTGAGCGGCATTGCGCTGGTGGCGATTGCGCTGGGCGTGTTTCTGACGGGCGGCGCGCTTCTGGCGGTTGTACTTTTCGGGGTCTCCGTGATTGCTTATCAGGAGCTGACAGCCGCGTGTAAAGTGCGCGGGGAGAAGCCGGAATCTGGCGCGCCGGTCATAGTGGGGCTTGTGATGACGCTTGTATACTATGCGCTGATCGGGCTTGCGCTGGCAAGGGACGTTACGTTTGCGTTTCCGGCCATGATGATGGTGATTATGGCGGCGTTTCTCGCTTTTTTGTTTGTCTATGTGTTTACTTTTCCAAAATACCATGCGAACCAGATTATGTCCGCCATGTTTTCCTTCCTCTACGGGCCGGTGATGCTGTCTTTTCTCTATCTGCTGCGGGAAGGGTTTGACGATGGGATTTATCTGGTGTGGTTCGTGTTTCTCGCCTCATGGGGGAGTGATACGTGCGCTTACTGTGTGGGCGTGCTGATCGGGAAACACAAAATGACGCCGAAGCTGAGCCCGAAAAAGTCCATAGAGGGCGCGGTGGGCGGTATTCTGGGAGCGGCGCTTCTGTTCGTGCTGTACACGCATTTTGTGATCAACCAGTATACGATGATGACGTTATCGCTGCCGCTTGCGGCTGTTTTGGGCGCGGCGGGCGCGCTCGTCTCCATGGTGGGGGATCTGGCGGCTTCCGCGGTGAAAAGAGATCACGAAATCAAGGATTACGGGAAGCTGATTCCGGGGCATGGCGGGATCATGGATCGTTTTGACAGCGTGATTGTGGCGGGACCGATCGTGTTTCTGGGGATCGCGTTTGCGACAGGGTTATGGTTGTAGCGGCGGAAAGCGCGTGTTCAGGGAAGCGATGGTGTGGCTGGGAAAGCGGGATTGCGGGAAATGTGTGGCATAGAGGGGCAAATGCGTCAGGAAACAGAGGAGAAGCAGAGAAGTCGTAATGTCAGGAAGACTTCGGGATGGCGGGGATGAAGATGAAGAAAATAGGAATACTGGGTTCCACGGGTTCCATCGGGACGCAGACACTTGATATTGTAAGGAAAGAAAAGGATCTGGAGGTCGTGTCTCTGGCGGCGGGGTCAAACGTGTCGCTTCTGGAGGCGCAGATCAGGGAATTTCGACCGAAAATTGCCGCGCTCTGGGAGGAAAAGGCGGCAGAAGAGCTGCGGACGCGGGTACGGGATCTGCCTGTCCGTATTGTGAGCGGCATGGAAGGCCTGCTGGAAGTGTCTACCGTGGAGGAGATGGAGGTATTGGTTACCGGCATTGTGGGAATGATCGGTATCAGACCTACCATTGCGGCGATCGAGGCGGGAAAGGATATCGCGCTGGCAAACAAGGAGACGCTGGTGACGGCGGGGCATATCATTATGCCGCTGGCAAAGAAAAAAGGTGTGTCGATTCTGCCCGTAGACAGCGAACACAGCGCGATTTTCCAGTCTCTGCACGGGGAAAACCGGGCGCGGGTGGAGAAGATCCTGCTCACGGCGTCGGGCGGTCCTTTCCGGGGAAAGAGCAGGGAAGAACTGGCGGATATGACAGTGGAAGACGCGTTGAAGCACCCCAACTGGTCCATGGGAAAGAAGGTGACCATCGACTCCGCGTCGCTGTGCAACAAGGGGCTTGAGGTGATGGAGGCGAAGTGGCTCTTCGATGTGGCGCTCTCGCAGATCGAGGTGGTGGTGCATCCCCAGAGCATTCTGCATTCGGCGGTGCAGTACGCGGACGGCGGCATTATGGGGCAGATGGGCGTGCCCGATATGAAGCTGCCCATCCAGTACGCGCTGTTTTACCCGGACAGACGCCCCATGGAGATCGGAAGGGTAGACTTATGTAAACTTGGAAGCCTGACCTTTGAGAGACCCGACACGGACACGTTCCGCGGACTTGCGCTCGCCTACCGGGCGGCGGAGAGGGGCGGTTCCCTGCCCACTGTGTTCAACGCGGCGAATGAGAAGGCGGTGGCGCTGTTTTTGGATAAGAAGATTCGGTTTTTGGAGATACCGGAGCTGATTGAGGCGGCGATGGACGCCCACCGGGTGATTGAGAATCCGACGGTGGAGGAGATATTGGCGGTGGAGACAGAAGCCTACGAATATATCAGACTAAAGTTTGGAGAGTAGTGAATTGATCAGGACAATTATTTTATTTATCATTGTGTTCGGACTGGTAGTGATTTCCCATGAACTGGGGCACTTTCTGATTGGCAGGAAAAACGGCATCCGTGTGGTGGAGTTTTCTGTGGGAATGGGTCCGACGCTGTTTTCCTTCAGGAAGCACGGCACGAAATATTCCTTAAAGCTCTTGCCGCTTGGCGGCGCCTGCATGTTTGACGGCGAGGACGGCGTGGAGCGGGAACAGCAGCAGGAGCGGGAATCCGGGAGCGCGGACGCGCCGGAGGGGATCGCCTTTACCGAGGCGGGCGTCTGGTCGCGCATCGCCACGGTTTTTGCCGGACCTTTCTTTAATTTCATTCTCGCCTTTGTGATCGCGGTGATACTGAGTGCATTTTCGGGCGCGGATCTGCCCACGGTAGGTACGGTGCAGGCGGGCTCCGCGGCTGCGGAGGCGGGACTGCAGGCGGGCGACGTGATCACGAAGATCGGACGCGAGCCGATTCACTTTTACCGGGAGGTGTCCATGATTTCCGCCTTGAATCAGGGGGAGGAGATGGAAATCACCTACAAGAGAAACGGGGAGAAAGCGGTGACCACACTTTTTCCGAAGTACGATGAAAATGACAAGCGTTATTATATGGGGATTACCAACGGCGGCGAGTATCTGCGGTGCAATCCCCTGCAGGTGTTCCAGTACGGTTTCTATGAGGTGGAATACTGGGTGAAGATCACCTACAAAAGCCTGCGGATGCTGGTGATGGGGCAGGTGTCGAAGGACGACGTGTCGGGACCTGTGGGGATCGCGCAGCTTGTGGGAGAAAGCTACGATGCGGCGGAGGAAAACTACGGCACGCCCTACGCGATTCTGACCATGCTCGAGATCGTGGTGCTTTTGTCCGTCAATCTGGGCATTATGAACCTGCTGCCGCTGCCCGCGCTGGACGGCGGACGGCTGGTGTTCATGTTCGTGGAGGTGCTCCGGGGAAAACCCGTTCCGCCGGAGAAGGAGGGCATGGTGCATTTCGCCGGGCTGGTAGTTCTGATGGTGTTGATGGTGTTTATCATGTACAACGATATTATGAGGCTGGTGCGCTGACGCAATCTATACCCCCAAAAGCGCAATCTATACCATAACAGACCCTATTTTATTTCGATTTGCTATAATACAGCTAAATCATCTAAGCAAGTTTAGCTATAGAAATAGAAAGGGTTGACAGGAATGGCGGAAGAGAGGAGAATCCTTAGTAAGCAAGCAAGGGCGTGGTATGCTCTTTTTCTGCCGGCAATTTCAGATTTGGACATGGGAAAGCCATCACTTCGGCAGCAGTATCTGTCTGCTGCCGAAGTGATGGCTTTTTTGCGTGCCCTGTCTGACCGGTTTATAAGATAAAAACGAAAAATAACCGTTGCGGGTAAATGGTATGGGAGCAGAGAGGTATGAGATTATGAAAAAACAGAAAACATCACTGGGATCGGGAAGAAAGAAGGGGCTGCGTCTGGCGGCAGTCCTGCTCGCGTTTTGTCTGTTGGTGACGAGTGACCCGGATATCGCGGAGACGGCTTCGTCTTATGTGCAGGCGGCGGGAGACGGCGCGGCGGCAGGGAAGGCGGATGCCGGACAGGGCGTGGAAGGAACCGGCAGTAAGGACAGTGCGGGCGGTGAAGTACCGGACGGGGACGGGACGCAGACCCCGGGCAATGGAGACGGTGGAAGTACCGGGGACGGAAACGATGCGGGCGGCGCGGAAACCCCGGAGAACCCGGAAGGCGGGGACGGCGAGGAGATGCCGGGAAACCCGGAAGGCGGGGACGGCGAGGAGACGCCGGGAAACCCGGAAGGCGGGAACGGCGAGGAGACGCCAGGAAGCCCGGATGAAGGGGACAGCGAGGAGACGCCGGGAAACCCGGAAGGCGGGGACGGCGAGGAGACGCCGGGAAGCCCGGATGAAGGGGACGGCGAGGAAACGCCGGGAAGCCCGGATGAAGGGGACGGCGAGGAAACGCCGGGAAACCCGGAAGACGGGGAAAACGCGGACGACACACCGCGCCCGGAGGAGGAGAGAGATGCCCTTGCGGACATCGACATAGACGCCCTTCCCGAGACGGAGGAGGCGTGGGATGCGTATCTGGAGTCTCTGGATGAGGAGACGCGCGCCATCGAGGAACCTATGGAAGTTTTTGGTGTCCGCACTTTTGAGGCAGTCGTCCCCGCAGAAGTACAGTATGCGGGAACGGATGGTTTTGAAAAGCGGCACAAGATGCGCGTGGTGTGGGTCAATGACCCGGAACATGCGCTTGCAAAGACAGCCCTTTCGACTAACTGCGCAAAGTCATATGTCTGTGTGCGGGTGCCGGACAAGGGCGGTTCACAGGTCAGAAAATGCTATTTTAATAAAGACATCCTGACGGATAAGAGCGGGAAGGAATCGGTGCTCGCCGAGTTTACGCTGCCACTTACTTATGAGGAGGGCGATCCTTTCGTTACGGACGTAGGGGCATACAGTAAGAATTCCCTGCTTGTCGGCAGACCTTCGGGGGAGGTGCAGCTGCAGCTTTACGACTATATGGAGCAGACGTACAAAACATACTACAGCGTAGAATTTCGCTCCGGCGGTGCGGTGCTGGGCGGATTACTGTCCAAGGAGGAGTGGCTGAGCGAGTGCGGGGGGACGGTCTGGAGACCGCAGGTTTTTCTCGGTTACCAGATTTATGAGCAGGATGCGACGCTCCGGCTGAGGGCGGATGGGGACGTGATGCGGCGTTTCGGTGTGAGCATGGCGGATAACTATGGCGTGGCGCTTGCCCCTGCGGAAGGTGGGTGGTCCGCCACATGGTCCTTAGGAAGCAGAGACGGGGTGAACGGCGGGAGCTTTCCGGGCAGCAGGTATCATGTCTCTGTCATGGATTCCGATTTAACCGGCTTAACACTGGAGGCGGGCCCGGAGGCAGGCGCAGCGGAGTTGGACGGCGTTTCTCTTTACGCCAGAGCCTTGGTCAGATATCGGAAAGGAATTGACAAAGGCTTTTCCTTTCCCATCCGAATCGACAGCGACGCGGTCAGATGCAAGGTGCAGTATGCGGGAACGGATGGAAGCTATATCAGGACAGACGCCAAAAATCATAACAGCGCGTATATCATAAAGGATCTGCGAGATTTCCCGGAGGTGGATGCTGCATGGAAGGCACTCTTTGACGGCATGTACACCGGCACGGACGGCAAGACCTACCGGGTGGGGGATACCTATACGGGAAACGTCTCCCTTGGGCTTTTTCCGAACTGGAAGGGGAGCTATGTGACACTCACGCTGGATGCTACGGTTGACCAGAATGGTCAAACGTCCGCAGACCTTGCGGCGAATGGAAAACAGACCGTCCGCGTGGCGGTGGGGGAAAGATATGAGGAGAATACACCCGTCCCGGAGAAAGCGCCGGCAGGCTATGAGTTCGGGGGCTGGTACAGTGAAAAGGCGGGACAGGGAAAACGGTACTTTGACAGCAGCGGCAGGGCGGTGAGAGCCTGCGACATGCTGGAGGATACCGCGCTCTATGCCGGGTGGCGGGAAAAGAACCGGAAGATTGTTTACCGTCTGGACGCCTGTCTGCCGGACAGTCTGCCCTCCGGCTTTGGCGGGCTGGCGTGGACGGAGTACGAGATCAGTGACTGCCTGCGTGGTGATACGCTGGCGAAAAAGGGGCTGCGGCTCCCCGAGGAAGATAAGGGCGAGGTCTGGCGCAGAGGCTGGCGATTGGAAGGCTGGTATACCGAAAAGGCGGGCGGCGATAAGATCACGAATACGACCGCGCTGCCCGTTGAGGAGGACAGCTATACTTTTTATGCCCACTGGGAGCCTGAGGAATGCACCATGACTTATGATGCCAACGGGGGCAGTTTTAACAGCGGCACAAAGACGGTAAAAGTCAGATACGGGGAGCCCTACGGGACGACAGTCACCACAGCCGCGCCCGTGCCCGTGCGAAACGGTTACCAGTTTATGGGATACGGCGTTTACAAGGGGGCGTTCATGCCCCTGCGGGAGGACGATGTGGTGCATTCCACGCAGAACTTCACCGTCTACGCGGTGTGGGCGACGGAGGTGACGGTCAATCTGGACACGGACGGGGGGACGCTGGCGGCGGGACAGCCCCCTTATATCAAGGGCATGACCGGGCAGCGGATCACCATCCCCAACCCGTCCAGAACCGGATATACCTTTATCTGCTGGAAGGACGAAAAGGACGGAACTTCTGAACCGGGAAGGGATAACAGCCATTATTATAAGATCCCGGCGGATGCGGGCGCTGCGGTCACCTTGAAGGCGTGCTGGGTGGAAAATACATATGCGGTGCGCTTCCAGAAAAACGCGCTTTCGGGCGTCTCGGGGGATATGGGGACGCAGATGTTTACCTGTGGCAGGAGCGCGGCGTTGACTGCCTGCGCCTATACGCGCGAGGGGTATACCTTTGCCGGCTGGAACACGAAGGCGGACGGCAGCGGCACATCCTATGCGGACGGGGCGGCAGTCAGAGACTTGTCTACCGAGGCGGGCGGTGACGTTTCCCTGTATGCACAGTGGCAGGCGGAGCAGTATACGGTGAGCTTCGATGCCAATGGGGGCACACTGGCGGCGGGAAAAGAAAAGAAGACGGTCGATTTCGGAAGCCCGTATGGCGAACTGCCTGTCCCCGGAAGGGCGGACTATACCTTTTTGGGCTGGTATACCGGGAAGACGGACGGCGGGCCGGTAACAAGCAATACAAGCGTGGCAAGGACGGAGGGGCATACGCTCTACGCCCGCTGGAACTATGATTATTTTACGCTGTCCTTCGATCTGCAGGGCGGCAGCGGCACGGCACAGGAGAGCTTCCTTCCGCGTAAGATGAAGAAGACGGGGCAGAGTCTGCCGGGGGCAGAGCCTGTTCTTCCGGGGCTGGACTTCCAAGGCTGGAGCAGGACAGCGGGCGGTTCGGCGGACTACCAGACGGGCGTGCAGATCACATGGCAGCAGGACGGTGCAGCGTCAGAGGGCGCGGAGACGATGACCCTCTACGCTGTCTGGACGACGGACAAGCCGCATGTGTCTTACAGCGCGAACTGTAAGGATGCCTCTGTGGGAAATATGCCGCAGTCGCCGCAGCTTATGACGACGGATGAAATCAGTAAGGGCGAGGTGAAGCTCTCGAACAAAATACCTGCACGCACGGGCTATACCTTTGCAGGCTGGGCACGGACGGCTACGGACGGCGCGTCGCTCTATCAGCCGGGGGATAGCGTGCAGTTTGTAAAGACGACGGGTTCCCTGACGCTGTACGCGGTGTGGGCGGAAAATAGCAATCATACCGTATCTTTGACACTGATGGACGGTGAAAAACAGCTCTCAAAGGTGTTTTACCCCGCCGGTACGCAGGTGACCCTGCCCGGATTCGGGCTGCTGGAGTGGGGGACTGGTCAGGAGAAAAAGGGATTTACGGGATGGAGTAAGAGGGCAGGCGTCAGCGCTGTAGACTATCAGGCGGACAGCAGCCTGACGCTGGATAGGGATACCACCCTCTACGCCGCATGGCAGAGAATATATGGATGGGAGTGCAGGTGGCGCGCTTCGGAGACGGAGGCGTGGACGTACGACCGCCTGCAAAATGCGGATGACAAGTTGCAAAACGGCGGCGAAATAGTGATGCTGAGTAATGCAAAAGCGCAGTATGGAAAGTATATTGAGTTGACGGGCAGCTATACACTGGACTTAAACGGCCACACCGTTTCTTTTATGAATGTGTCGGGCGGCAGGAAGACTATCTGTAACGGGACGCTGAGTGACGAAGCGAGCGGTCCGTATGTGCGTGCAGGTTTGCTAATTGACAGGAGCGCAGACGTGACGCTTCGGGATGTGACGCTACTGAAAGTGAAAACGACTTCCAGAATGGTTGATGTACTGGATGAAAGCCGTCTGACGATAACCGGCAATAGTTATATGGATACGACGGACGACGTTTTACGTAACTGTATATATGTGGGACCCAATGCACATCTGACGATTGAATATTTGGAGATGTATGGTTTCATAAGATTTGAAGGTGAGGGAAGCGCAGGCTGTGCGGTAGAAATCAAAGATGGTTATTTTTATACTTCTAATAATGAGAGCGTGATCATTCAAAATAAGGGTAATTCGAGGACAGGTGAGATCACGGGAGGCTGCTTTGCGAACAAAACAGGTTTAACGCCCGACGGAAAGATTTGGATGCAGCCTGATAATGTGCGTCAAGATGTTATCATTTATCACGCCGGCGAGAAGGCCGGTGAGGAGGCAGTCGGCGCATCTCCCCGCTATGGCAACCTTAATTACAGCGGGCCGTGGTACCGAATTAAGGGACAGAGCTCCCAGCCGATGGATATCTGGGAGATCAACGGAAACAAAAGCAAGAAGAAAGCGCCTAAAAATGCTGATATGGAAGCCGGCACGAACACGTTTCGGCTGATCAGCCCCCTGATGCAAAGTGACAGTGCTGTCAGTTGGACGAAAAACGGCTCCCGGGCGGATGTTGACTTAAACGGCTACACTTATGTGGCAAACGGCGGCTTTGCGATGAAAGGCGGCGTGGAGGGAAACAACAGCAAAATCGGAAACGGCGTTCTGAAGACGGTCGGCACGGCTGATTTCCAAAAGGCGCATATCGCATCCGACATGGTGGTAAAGGCGGATGTTATCAAGCTGGATGCCGGCGATACCGTAGAGGCGGGGGCGCGGTTTTATTCCAAAAGCGAGATCAGACAGCTTGAGTTTGGGAATATCGTGCTCACAAAGCAGGCGGCGAGTGATGACGGCGATTATAACCATTACTATATCGCCATGCCCTGGGAGACGTCGGGGACAGTGCCCAAAGAGAGCGTGACCTTCCACAGCAATTATCCGGCGGACAGCACGGGGACGGCAGGGACGGCGGCAAAGGAACAGACGCGGGGGGCGAAGTGGAGCCTGCCGTCTCAGTTTGGCGTGCCCACAGGCTTTATCTTTTACGAGTGGAACACGAAGGCGGACGGCTCCGGCAGCCGGATTACGGCGGATGCGGTTTTTGACAGTGCGGTGAAGGATGTCTATGCCGTCTGGAAGAGGAGCAACATGACGGTCACCTTTGACCTGAACGGGGGAGGAAGGACACCGGCTCCCGTGTGGATGGAAGGCGTTAAGGAGAACGGAACCCGTCTGATTCCTTACAACTATCCGGTGGGAAATCCGCCCGCCGCAATGCGTACCGGGTATACGCTGGAGGGATGGTATGACACCAGTGCGGCGACAGGCGGTACGAAGCTTGCGGAGAAGACGAAAGCGATCCGGTCGAAGACTTATTATGCCCGCTGGAAGGAGGCGTCCGGCACGGCGTATACCGTAAAGTATCAGACGGAGAGCGGGAGCCTGCTGGGGCAGAAGGAGTTTTACGCAACGACCGGGGCGGCGGTCAGTCTGACCAGCCCTGTGGATATCCGGCAGTCTTTTACCGGGTATACCTATAAAGATATGACAGGGGACAGTAAGATTAAGGCGGACGGCAGCTCCGTGGTGACGCTGAAGTATGCCGTGAAGAGAAACGCCGTGAAGGTGACGGTGAAGGAGAGCACGGGGAGCGGGGAGACAAACCTGTCCGGCATCTACGTGTCCGTCACGGGCGGCGGCAGCGGCAGCGGGAATCCTTCCACAAGCGGGAACGTCACCACAAAGAGCAACTGTGCCTACGGATCCACCGTAACCTTAACGGCGGGCGAGAAAACGGGATACGAGTTTGTGGAGTGGAAGGGAGACCAGACAGGGGCGAACCCGGGCGTATCCTTTATCATGCCGGATCTTCCGGCGGGGAAGGTGGTGGAAATAACTGCCGTTTACCGCAAAAAGACCTATCCGGCGTCTTATGACTTAAAGAATATAGAAGTGACCGCGGCGGACGGCGGGACGGCGCCGGGAAGGGTTACCCACGGCAGCGGTCTGTCCGTGAAGCTGACTGCGCAGACAGGCTATGAACTGCCGGAGGCGGGGGCTGTTTCCGTGACCGTGGGAGGCGCAGAGCGCGGCCTGCAGACGGCGGGAAGCACAGGAGATACGTATGTGAAAAACAGCGACGGCACGGCGGTACTGACGGTGCGGAACGTGACGGGAGATCTTGTCATCACAGCGGCGGGCGTGCCGATAGACTCAGATGTGGCGTTTCAGGAGAAGAAGGCGACGGGACAGACGGACAGCTGTCTTGACGCGAAGACTTCCGCAGGCGGTTCCCTGCCCGTAAAGACGGCATACGGGACGTCCTGCACCGTGGTTTTATCTCCGAAGACGGGATATGCGCTCCCGGATACCATAGCGGTTTATACGGCTGTGGGCGCGGACGGAAGCGGCGGCACGGCACTGACCGCGGGCACGGATTATCGCTACGATGCCATAAACGGCACGGTCTTTCTCCCGGAAGTGACGGGCAATACCCGGATCGAGGCGGGCGCGGTGCCGGGCAGGGACACCCTTTACCGGGCGGTGTATTACCAGATGATGGAGGATGGCAGCTATGAGGAAGGGACCCCTTATGAGACGGCGTATCTTACCGGGCAGACCGGGACGCAGATCCCTGTGGAAGAGCTGAAGAAAAGCTATGCCGGCTATACGTTCGACAAGTATGCGTGGACAAAAGGAGATGGTGCGGGAACCGGCACGGAGGGCATGGGAGAGCCTGTGGTCGCGGCGGACGGTTCCACGGTGGTGAAGCTTTATTATAAGAGAAACCAGTATACCGTGACAGTGAAAACGCAGACGAAGGCTCCGGACGGAAGCGATACATGGACGGACTGGACAGGAATGGAGGCAGCAGGCGCAGCGAATCCCTATTATTACAGAGGGCGTGTGGACATTGACCTTGGCGGACTGCCGGATCGGAAAGGGTACGACAGGGACGGCTGGATGGCGTTTGATACGGACGGCTGGGCGGCGTATGAGGGCTGGCTGGAAAACGCGGGGGCAGGAGATGCGCCTGCTCCCCGCTACAGCGGAAAAAACGCCCGGCTCGCCATCCGTATGCCGGACAGCGATCTGGTGGTGATACCGGTCCATACCCCGCAGAGACTGCGGGTATCGGACGAGGGGCTTACCCATGTCGCTTTTGTCAGGGAGCCGCAAGCCTGGTATGAGCAGCCCTTTGCGGCACAGCTGGAGGCGGACAGCGGCTACAATCTGCCGGAGACGATCACCATTGCCATCGGCGAGGGGGCGGAGAAAGCGGTTCTGGAAGACGGCGATTTTACCTATGATAAAGATACAGGAGTGGTGGAGATTACGATACAGGAGAAAGTGACAGGCACCATCACGATCCATGCGGAGGGCGTGAGACAGGAGCAGATGCAGACGGTGTTCCTGCGATATGCGGACGGCGTGACAGAGGAGACATCCCATCTGCGCCTAAGCCGGGAGACCGGAGCGTATACGGTGACCTATAACGGCAGGTTTGCCATCGCGCTGACACCGGAGAACGGTTACGTCCTGCCGGAGACAGTGACGCTGATGGCGGGCGTGGATGATGCCGGAAACGGCGGCGATCCCTTTACGGCGGACAAAGACGGTGACAGTACACCTGCCGGAACAAGGGTTTCCTACGATTAGGAGACAGGAATGTTCTCTGTCCTGTCCCTCAAGGACGATGTGCTGGTTCTCATACCCGGGGCGACGGAAAGCAGCGGGGAGCCCGTGCCCTATACAGTGGAGCATTACCGGGCGGACGAAGACGGCGGCTATGAGCTTGCGTCTGTCAGCTACAGGGAAGCTCTGGCAGGCACGGCGATCACGGAAGAGATGCGCAGGCAGGAACAGAAAAATTATGCGGGTTATACTTATGTGAAGTATGAATGGCAGACAGGAAGCGGTGCGGGCGAAGCCCAGTCCCCTCTGGTCGCGGCGGACGGCAGTACGGTGATAAAGATGTATTATGACATCGCGGTGTATGAGCTGACGGTTGTGATGGAGGAAGGTCTGCGCGGCGGTATCAGCGGACAGAGCCAGACGGAAGCCACCCAGACCGGCACATATCATTATGGCGACAGCATCGAGCTGGAGCTGACAGAGGTGGCGGCAGGCAGGAGTTGTAAGGGCTGGCACATAGACGGGGAGCCGGTGAGCACAGGATGGCATTACGCCTTTACTATGCCCATGAAGGATATGACAGTTGTGGCAAAATCCGGGACAGGCAGCTATGAGCTGATGGCTTACGGCAGCCACGGGAAGGCACAGATCCCGGAGGAGGGAGAAGAGGGATACCTGTCACAGATCGCTTATGAGACGGAAAAGACGGTCACGATTCTGCCGGATGAACATTATAACCTGCCGGAGCAGATTAAAATTCTGGTGGACGACGGGGAAAGGAAGATCAGTATGGGAAGCGCCGGAAGCCGGAATGCGAAAGACGGGGATAGTTACGTCAGTGCGCCGGACGGAAAGGGCGGCGAGATCACCCTGACCGTGCGCGGCGATACGGCGGTAGAGTTTGAGATGGTGCCGGATACATACCTGCTCACCTTTGACCCGACGGGCGGCACATTGGAGCAGACGACCCGCACCGTTACTTACGGCGAGCCTTACGGGGAACTGCCCGTTCCGGAAAGGAAGGGCTATGATTTCCTCGGCTGGTACAGCGCCGCTGAGGAAGGGACGAAGGTGGAAGCGGAGACCGCGCTTCTGGAGGCGGGGGACCATACCTTGTATGCCCGGTGGAAAAAACGGCCGGTGAAAGAGCCGGACGGGAAGGAAGAAGAGCCGGACGGCGGGACAGAACCTGTGCCGGAGAACGAACCGGGCGGCGGGACAGAATACGCGCCGACAGGAAAGACAGAGAAGGCGGGGAGGGCTGTCCTTGACGAGGACGAGTTCGTTGCCCTGTCTGCAGAGGACGAGGCTGTGCGGGAGAGCACAGAGGATGGGAAAGAGAGCGCCTACGATCTGGGTGCGGGCAGGATTACCGTGGAGGTAAACTGTATACAGGATTATCTGACCGCGTCTGTCACGGATACGTCCGCAGTTATAAACAGTGTGCTGAGCGCAGAGCAGAGAAAATTGGCAGAGAGCGGGCAGGATATTCGGATCCGCATGGATGTGACGGATATCTCGGACCATGTGCCGCCACAGGATAAAGAAGCGGCAGAGAGCGGGATAGAGGCGTACCGGGAGACGTATCCACAGCTTACGCCGGGGATGTATATTGATATCTCCCTGTTTATCAAGATCGGGAACGGCGACTGGGAAAAAATCTCCGCGGTCAGAGAGCCGATAGAAGTGGTGGTCGGCATCCCGGAAAACCTGCAGCAGGAAGGCAGGACGTTTTATATCATCCGCGTCCATGAGGGGGCGTATACCTTTATGGAAGATCTGGATGAGACGGCGGATACCATCACCATATGCACGGACCGTTTTTCAACTTACGCGGTTTTGTATGAACAGACGGAGGAAAGAGGGACTGCGGAAGCGGAAGGGAAGGCGAAGTGCGGGCTGTGCCATATGTGCCCGACCTTCCTTGGGATCTGTTACTTTATCTGGCTGGCGGTAATGATAGCGGCGATCATCATTGTGCTGATCATTCTGCGCAGAAAAAGGGAGGAAGATGAGGAACAGACTGTAGAAAAGTAATTTTAGAGAATCCATCCCGGAAAACCAATAGCTTGAACGGGCTGTTGGTTTTTCGGGCTTGCGCTTTTTTAGATCGTATAGTATGATGGCTGTATCGGGTTCTGTTCTTGAATCCGTGATGAATGACAGGGCGGGGTTCCCGCGTTTTTTCCGGGTTTATATGACAATATGGGTGGTAAAAGGAGGTGTATACATAACGTGCGTTATATGACAAATGTATACTGGAACAAAGGCAGGGAGGCGGAGAAGAATCAGGATTCTGTCCTGCTGCAGCAGGTTTTGACGGGCAGGGGGCGTGTGCTTCTTTCGGCGGTCTGTGACGGCATGGGCGGGCTTTCCCAGGGGGAGGCGGCAAGCGGCTATGCGGTCAGGCAGCTTCGCGACTGGTTTTATACGGAGCTGTTTGCCATGATACGGAAGAATAAGCGGTATTGGGTGATACGCAGGTCTCTGGACCGGCTGGTTTTCCATATGCAGGGGGAGCTGAAGCGGTATGCCGCAAAAGAGGAGGTTTCTCTGGGAACGACGATGACAGCGCTTGTGGTGTGGGAGCGGACATGGCTGTTATGGCATCTGGGGGACAGCAGGGCGTACCGCCTGCGGGACCGGCGCATGGAGCAGCTGACGGAGGATCACGCGCAGGATGAGAGGAAACTGACGAAATGTCTCGGCAGTTTCGGGTCTTTTGCGCCGCAGCACGGGATGGGCGTGTTAAAGCCGGGGGAGGGGATTCTGCTCTGCACGGACGGTTTCAGGCGGCGCGTCACCGATGAGGAACTGCGCGACGTACTGCATCCCTGTGAACTCGCGGGGGAAGAGCAGATCGGGCGGCGGCTTAGGGAGATCGGGGAGACGTGCATGAAGAGGGGCGAGAGGGATAATCTCTCGGCGGTTTACATAAAATCGTGGAGATAATGGCAAAACTTTTTTCAGTGTGATTTGCACGATGGCTGTAAGATTATGTAAGTTTTGCAAGTATCCATACACGCTGTGAAATAGAGAGAGGAAAGAGAAAAGGGAAGAGAGAGGGGAACGGTATGAATGAAGGGCAAAAATTGGGTAAATATAGAATCATCAAATCCTTAGGGCAGGGCGGCGAGGGAAGGGTGTATCTGGCGGAGGATGAGAGTCTTGGCAGGCAGGTGGCGGTGAAACGGCTGTGGGAGAAGGAGAAGCAGCGGGGGGAGCAGAGCAAGGAGAGCGGGGGAAGGGACGGAGAGCCAGTGGAACGAGACGGGGAGAGCGGAGAACAGGACGGCGGGGAGAGAATCAAGGCGGAAGCCGCATTTCTGCGTGATCTGCGGCATCCGATGCTGCCTGTGGTGTATGAACTGCTCTGTGAGGACGGATGGTTTCTGGTGATGGAATTTATAGAAGGGATAAGTTTACATAACTATATAGAAAAACAGGGAAGTGTGGGGGAGGCGCAGGCGAGGTTGTGGGCGGCGGCGCTTCTGGATGTTCTGGATTACCTGCACAGTAGGGAAACGCCTGTTATTTATAGAGACCTGAAGCCGGATAATATTATGGTATGCCGGGGCGGCAATTTGAAACTGGTGGACTTCGGCGCCGCGGGTCTGCGCAGTTTCGGGGAGGAGGACGGGGCACGGATGCCGTTCTCTGCCGGGTTCGCGGCGCCGGAGCAGCGCGGTGAGGACGGACTCGGCGTCCGCGCAGACGAGAGGAGCGATCTGTACGCATTAGGAAAGACGCTCTATTATATGGTGACGGGGACGGTGTCCGGCGCGTCGCCGGACACCTCCTTTCCCGCGTCCTATTACAACCCGCTTTTGTCGGAGGAGATTGAGGAAATCATAGAACGTTGTACGAGGGAGGCGCCGGAGGCGCGGTATCAGGTGGCGGGGGAGGTTATGCGGGATCTGTTACGGGGAGGCGGGAGGAGAAAAGGCAGGCGGGGGAGAGGGTTTGTGCGGCATATCGAAAAACAAATTTGTCTAACAGACTTTTTTCATTTATAATAAAGTAAAATGTATAGAAAGGAAACAGGAGGCGGACGTGGGGACACATAGAGAGCAGACGAAGGTAATTACAATCGGGGACAGGAAGATCGGCGGGGGGAATCCGGTTTTGATCCAGTCCATGACGAATACGCCCACGGAGGACGTGGAGGCGACGGTGGCGCAGATTCTGCGGCTGGAGCAGGCGGGGTGCGAGATTATCAGGTGTACGGTTCCAGACATAGAGGCGGCGCAGGCGCTTGCGAAAATCAAGGAGCGGATTCATATCCCGCTTGTGGCGGACATTCATTTTGATTATAAGATGGCGATCGCGGCGATGGAGAACGGCGCGGACAAAATCCGCATCAATCCGGGCAATATCGGCGGGAAGGACAAGGTGGCGGCAGTTGTCGCGACGGCGAAGGAGCGGCATATACCGATACGTGTGGGGGTGAACAGCGGTTCCCTTGAGCGCGAGCTTGTGGAGAAGTACCACGGCGTGACGGCGGAGGGGATCGTGGAGAGCGCACTGGACAAGGTGGGCATCATTGAGGACTGCGGATATGACAACCTTGTCATAAGTATAAAGTCATCGGACGTGATGATGTGTGTGAAGGCGCATGAACTTCTGGCGGCAGAGACGAATTACCCTCTGCATGTGGGCATTACGGAATCGGGGACGGTGACAAGCGGCAATATCAAGTCCGCTGTGGGGCTGGGCATTATTTTAAATCAGGGGATCGGCGATACGATCCGGGTGTCCCTGACGGGCGACCCCGTGGAGGAGATACGTTCCGCCAAGCTGATTTTGCGCACGCTCGGACTGCGCAAAGGCGGTATTGAAGTGGTGTCCTGCCCTACCTGCGGCAGGACGAAGATCGATCTGATCGGTCTTGCCCGGCAGGTGGAGGAGATGGTGCAGGACATTCCCCTGGATATCAAGGTGGCTGTCATGGGCTGTGCGGTGAACGGTCCCGGTGAGGCGAAGGAAGCGGATATCGGCATCGCCGGCGGCATCGGGGAAGGGCTTCTGATCAAGAGGGGCGAGATTGTGAGAAAGGTGCCGGAACAGGAGCTTTTGCACACACTGAGAGAGGAACTGTTACACTGGAATGAGTAAAACTTTTTTTGAGGTATTTCCCACGTTAAAACTGGATACCGGGCTGCAGGATCTGTTTGAGAACGTCACCGTGGAGAAGGTGACGAGTACCAGACGGAAGGATTTTCTGCGCGTTTATATCGCGTCTGACCATCTGATCCACAAGGAGGATGTATTTCGGGTGGAGCGGGAGATCGGGAGACAGTTTTTCCCGAATATGCCGGTGGTCGTCAAGTTTTATGAGCACTTTACGCTCTCTTCGCAGTATGACCCGGAGAAGCTGATGGACGCTTACAGAGAGAGCATCCTGCTGGAACTGAAGGAGGCGTCCCCGGTAGAATACAGCCTGTTCCGGCGGGCGGATGTGTCCTTTTCGGCGGATAAACTGCTGCTGACACTGGAAGATACGGTGTTTGGCAGGGAAAAGGGCGGGGAGCTTGCGCGGATTCTGGAAAAAATATATAACGAGCGTTGTTCTATCCCGGTGCAGGTGGAACTTTCCTATAAAGAGAAGGCGGCGGGCAAAAACCGCGAGGAGGAAGAGCGCCGTCTGGCAATACAGGTGGCGGAGATCTCGGCGAGAGCGGGTTTTACCGTGCACATGAAGGGGGCTGAACTGTCTGCGGGACAGTTGGCGGGCGATCCGGCTGGAGGCGCAGGGCAGTCTGGAAGCACGGGGCAGTCCGGCGCAGGGCAGTCTGGGAATGCGGGACAATCCGGCGCTGGGAATGCGGGGCAATTCGGAGGCGCGGGACAGACAGATACGCCCGGGGGTCCTGCACATGCGTCTCTGCCCGGCGGCCGCGGGGGCTCTTTCCCGTCCAAAAAGTTTTCCGGCGGCAGGGACAGGGAGAAGGGCGACTATAAACGTCCTCTGAAACGCTCCGACAACCCGGATGTGATTTACGGCAGGGACTTCGAGGAGGAGGCAATGCCCATCGAGGATATTATAGGCGAAATGGGCGAAGTGGTGATACGCGGCAGGGTGATCCGGAAGGACAAGCGGGAGATCAAGAACGAGCGGTCCATTCTGATCTATGATATCACGGATTATACGGACACCATGACGGTGAAGTTTTTCGTGAGAAATGAGCAGGTTGATGAAATAACAAGTGTTATGAAAGAGGGGACGTTTGTCAAGATCAAGGGCATGACTATGGTCGATAAGTTCGACCATGAACTGACCATCGGCTCCCTTGCAGGCATTAAGAAAATCCCCGACTTTACGACATCCCGCGAGGACAGAAGCATCAGAAAGCGGGTGGAGCTTCACTGTCATACGAAGATGAGCGATATGGACGGCGTCTCTGAGGCGAAAGATATCGTGAAGCGCGCCTACAAATGGGGGCATCCGGCGATCGCCATCACCGATCACGGGGTCGTGCAGTCCTTTCCCGACGCGAACCATGTGTGGGAGGATCTGTGGAAGGCGGAGAAGGCACGCTGTAAGGAAGCGGGGGAGCCGGAGCCTGACAAGCAGGGATTTTTCAAGGTGATTTACGGGGTGGAGGCATATCTGGTGGACGATCTGCACGAGATTGCCACCAATGAGAAAGGACAGGACTTCGGGGCGGACTTCGTGGTTTTCGATATCGAGACGACGGGCTTTTCACCCACAAAGAACCGCATTATCGAGATCGGCGCGGTGAAGGTCTGCGGCGGTAAGATTGTGGACCGCTTTTCCACCTTTGTCGATCCGCTGGTGCCCATCCCCTTTGAGATTGAGAAACTGACAGGAATAACAGATGATATGGTTATGGGGGCGGAGCAGATCGACGTGGTGCTGCCGCAGTTTCTTTCTTTTTGCGGGGACTGCATTCTGGTGGCTCACAACGCCCAGTTCGACATGAGTTTTATCATGGAAAACTGCGACAGGCAGGGCATTTCCCACGACTTTACTTATGTGGACACGGTGGGGATTGCGAGGATTCTTCTGCCGGGGCAGAAAAAGCATACGCTGGACGCGGTGGCGAAAGCCCTCGGCGTGTCGTTGGAGAACCACCACAGGGCGGTGGACGACGCGGAGGCGACGGCGGAGATTTTCGTGAAGCTGATTCCCATGATGGCGAAGGAAGGGATTACCACACTGGCGCAGATCAACGCCAGAGGAAAGGCAAGTCCCGATATCATCAAAAAACTGCCGACCTACCACGCAATCATTCTGGCGAAGAACAATGTGGGGCGCATGAATCTTTACCGGCTTGTGTCGGAGTCCCATCTGACCTACTTTTCGCGGAGGCCGCGGATTCCCAAGAGCCTGCTTGCGCAGTACCGGGAGGGGCTGATTCTGGGGAGCGCCTGCGAGGCGGGGGAGCTTTACCGTGCGCTTCTGGAGAAAAAGTCCGACGCGGAGATCGCAAGACTTGTCAATTTTTATGACTATCTGGAAATACAGCCGCTTGGCAACAACCGCTTTATGATCGAGTCGGAGCGGGTGCCGGATATCAACTCCATGGAGGATATCATGGAGGTTAACAGGCAGATTGTGCGGCTTGGAGAGCAGTTTCACAAGCCGGTTGTCGCCACCTGTGACGTGCATTTTCTGAATCCCGAGGATGAGATCTACCGGCGCATCATTATGGCGGGGCAGGGCTTCCCGGACGCGGACAATCAGGCGCCTCTGTATTTGCGCACCACGGAGGAAATGCTTGAGGAGTTTGCCTATCTTGGCAGCGATAAGGCGGAAGAGGTGGTCATCACCAACACGAACCTGATTGCGGATATGATTGAGGTCATGTCACCGGTGCGCCCGGACAAGTGCCCGCCTGTCATAGCGGACAGCGATAAGCAGCTCACGGACATCTGTTACAATAAGGCGCATGAACTGTACGGGGAGACGCTGCCGCAGATTGTGGAGGACAGGCTGGAAAAGGAACTGCACTCCATCATCTCCAACGGCTTTGCGGTGATGTATATCATTGCGCAGAAATTGGTGTGGAAATCCGTGGAGGACGGCTATCTGGTGGGTTCCCGCGGCTCTGTGGGAAGCTCCTTTGTGGCGAATATGGCGGGCATCACGGAAGTAAATTCGCTAAGCCCCCATTATCTGTGCCCGAAATGCCATTACTATGATTTTGATTCCGAGGAAGTGAAAGCCTACGGCGGCGGCGCGGGGTGCGACATGCCGGATAAGGACTGCCCGGTGTGCGGGACGCCTCTGCGCAAGGAAGGGTTCGACATTCCCTTTGAGACGTTCCTCGGCTTCAAGGGGGACAAGGAGCCGGATATCGACCTGAACTTTTCGGGAGAGTATCAGAGTAAGGCGCATAAATATACGGAAGTGATTTTTGGCAGCGGGCAGACGTACCGGGCGGGCACCATCGGCACGCTGGCGGACAAGACCGCCTTCGGCTACGTGAAAAACTACTACGAGGAGCGTGGCAGGCATAAGCGGGTGTGCGAGATCAACCGCATTGTGACAGGATGCACCGGCATCCGCAGGAGTACCGGGCAGCATCCGGGCGGCATTGTGGTGCTGCCGGTGGGGGAGGACATCAACTCCTTTACCCCGGTACAGCATCCCGCAAACGATATGACGACGGATATCGTCACCACCCATTTTGACTATCACTCCATCGACCACAACCTGTTAAAGCTCGATATTCTGGGGCACGATGATCCGACCATGATCCGTATGCTGCAGGATCTGACGGGAATTGATCCGACGACGATTCCTTTGGATGACAAGGGTGTCATGTCGCTTTTCCAGTCAACGGAGGCGCTTGGCATCACGCCGGAACAGATCGGCGGCTGTAAGCTGGGGTGTCTCGGCATACCAGAGTTTGGCACGGAGTTTGTCATCCAGATGGTAATCGATGCCAAGCCCAAGTGTTTTACCGATCTGGTGCGTATTTCCGGGCTTTCCCACGGCACGGACGTGTGGCTTGGCAACGCCCAGACACTGATCGAGGAGGGGCTTGCGACCATCTCCACGGCGATCTGCTGTCGTGACGATATTATGATCTATCTGATGCAGCAGGGGGTGGAGCCGTCCCTGTCCTTCACCATCATGGAGAGTGTGCGTAAGGGCAAGGGCTTAAAGGACGAATGGATCGACGCGATGAAGGCGCAGGGGGTGCCGGACTGGTATATCGGTTCCTGCAAGAAGATCAAGTATATGTTCCCCAAGGCACATGCCGCCGCTTACGTTATGATGGCGTGGCGCATTGCCTACTGCAAGATCAATTATCCGCTGGCTTACTACGCGGCGTATTTCAGCATCCGCGCCTCGGCATTTTCCTACGAGATCATGTGTCAGGGGCAGGCGCATTTAGAGCACGTGATGGAGGACTACAGGCGCAGGAGCGACGAGCTTTCCAAGAAGGAGCAGGACACCCAGAAGGATATGAAGATCGTGCAGGAGATGTACGCGAGAGGCTTTGATTTTGTGCCGATTGATATCTTCACGGCGCAGTCAAGGCTGTTCCAGATCGTGGACGGAAAGCTGATGCCGTCCTTAAACAGCATTGACGGTCTGGGGGAGAAGGCGGCGGATGCCATCGTGGAGGCGGCAAAGGACGGTCCCTTCCTGAGTAAGGATGATTTCTGGGAGCGGACGAGGGTTTCCAAATCGGTGACCGACCTGATGGGCCGGCTGGGACTGCTCGGGAACATTCCCGAGTCGAACCAGATTAGTATCTTTGACCTGGTTTAATGTGAAATTGCGAGACACCCTTAGAGGTATTGGCACAGTTATTACAGTGCTGAGATGAGTTTCGCAAGTAGCGAATGTAAATAAGGGAGGAAAAACCATGAGAAAAATCGTCACAATCGGAAGGGAATTTGGTGCGGGCGGCGGTGAGATCGGCAGGCGCGTGGCAAAGGAGCTGGGGATCGAGTATTATGACAAGGATATCATTTTAAAGACAGCGGTTTCCGGCAAAAGCCTGTCGCCCGAGCAGGTGCGCAGGTGGGACGAGCGGGTGCCGAAAAATTTCGGCTTTGCCCAGAGCCTGTTTGACTTCTATAATAAGCCGCTGGAGGAGGAGCTGTGGCAGGCACAGCGGGACGCCATCAGAGAACTGGCAAACAGAGAGAGCTGTGTGATCGTCGGGCGAAACGGCGATTATATCCTGCGGGAGTTTGACCACTGTCTGAATGTGTTTGTGCACGCCGGTTTTGACTGGCGGGTAAAGCGCATGACGAAGATGATGGATCAGGTGCCGGCGGATCAGGTGGCAAACGACGTGCGCGCGGTGGACAAGGCGAGAAAGCGCTACTGTGAGTATTATACGAAGCAGGCTTACGGCGACGCGAGAAACTTTGATTTGACGGTCAACACGGAGAAGCTGGGCATTGAAAAGGCGGTGGAGATGATTCTTGCCGCGGCGGCGGATCTGTAACAATGATGCGCACAAAATGCCGAAAAGAAAATACAGCAAGTGCATGGCGCGGGTGTGAAACGCAAGAACAGACATACTTGTATATTTGTATACAAAATTCTTGACAAGGAAGTGAAAACTCCATATACTTAAGAAAGCGGAAAAGACGGTGTCGGAGCCAGATTCGTACACCGTCTTTCCTGTTAAGAAAACAGTTACGGTAGAAAAGGAGAGGATGTTTATGAAAAAATTACTGGCAATGATTCTGATCGGCTGTATGGCGCTCGGCGTGACGGCGTGCGGCGGCAGCGGCGCGAGCAGCGATAAGGTGTGGGTTGTGGCGACAGATACGGTGTTCCGTCCCTTTGAGTTTACCAATGAAAAGGGTGATTTTGTAGGCATTGACGTGGATGTCCTTGCTGCGATCGCGGAGGATCAGGGATTCAAATATGAACTGAAGAGCCTTGGCTGGGACGCAGGCGTGGCAGCGGTACAGTCAGGTCAGGCGGACGCGCTGATTGCGGGTGCGACCATCAAGCAGGAGCGTATTGATTCTGGTTGGATTTTCTCTGACGGCTACTACGACGCGACACAGACCTTTGTCGTTGCGGAGGGCAGCACGATCGCCAGCTATGCCGATCTTGCGGGCAAGAATGTGGCGGTAAAGAACGGCACGGCGGGCATGGACTTTGCGGAGAGTTTAAAGGATGAGTATGGTTTTACCACCACGGTGTTTGAGGATTCGCCGACCATGTATCAGGATGTGATCTTAGGCAACTCCGCGGCGTGTGTGGAAGATACGCCGATCATGGCTGACTCCATCAAGACGGGCGGTCTTGCGCTGACGATTCCCGAGGGTATGGAGAGCGAGGGCGCGCCTTACGGTTTTGCCATTATGAATGCGGAAAATCAGGAGCTTCTCGACATGTTCAACGCGGGTCTTAAGAACATTAAGGCGAACGGTAAATACGACGAGATCATTGCGAAATATTTGGAGAACTAAATCTATGTTAATGATAATTCAGACATATGGGACAATGCTTTTGAAGGCGATGGGGCACACACTTCTGCTGTGCCTCCTTTCCCTTGTGTTTGCCTCTGTGATCGGCATGATTTTCGGGCTGATGAATGTGGGGCACAACAGGGCGCTCAACTTTATCGGCACGGTTTATGTGGATGCGGTGCGAGGCGTGCCGCTCATCGTGCTGGCATATTTTATCTACTTTGGCATTCCGACTGCTATTCAGCAGGGACTCGGCATTATGAGTTTCAGGCTGAGTCCCTTGCAGGCGGGCACGATTGCACTTTCCATGAACTGCGGAGCGTATATGGCGGAGATTGTCAGAGCGGGCATCCAGAGCGTGGACAGAGGGCAGATGGAGGCGGGCAGGAGCCTCGGGCTCTCTTACGGTGCGGGGATGGCGTTAATTGTGGTGCCGCAGGCGGTGCGCACGATGATCCCTTCGATCATCAACCAGTTTATCATTACCCTGAAAGATACGTCGATCCTCTCCGTGATCGGATTTCCTGAGCTTACGAACGTGGGTAAGACAGTTATGGGCAATACGTTCAAGCCCTTGCAGGCATGGGCGATCGTCGGCATTATGTATCTGATCGTCATTACCATTCTGAGTAAGGTTTCCAAACAGATTGAGAGGAGGGTCAACCGTGGCAGATAAGGCGGATGTCAAGATTTCTGTGAAGAATTTAAAGAAGAACTTCGGTTCTCTGGAAGTGCTAAAGGACATCAGTCTGGAGGTGACCGAGGGCGAAGTGGTGGTGCTGATCGGTCCTTCCGGCAGCGGGAAGTCCACCCTTCTCAGGTGCCTGAACCAGCTGGAGAAAGCCACGTCCGGGCAGATCGTGATCGACGGTTTCGACGTGACGGACAAACGCACGGATATCAATAAAGTGCGCGAGAACATCGGCATGGTGTTCCAGCATTTTAACCTGTTTAACCATCTGAATGTCTTAAGGAACATGACGCTGGCGCCGGTTCACTTAAAGACGCTCTCCAAGGAGAACGCGAATAACAAGGCGATGCAGCTTTTGGAGCGGGTAGGGCTGTCCGACAAGGCGGGCGCCTATCCCAGCCAGCTTTCCGGCGGACAGAAGCAGCGTGTGGCGATTGCGCGTGCACTGGAGATGAATCCCGATATCATGCTTTTTGACGAGCCGACCAGCGCCCTTGACCCGGAAATGGTAGGAGAGGTGCTTGCAGTTATGAAGGAACTGGCACGGGACGGCATGACGATGATCGTGGTTACCCATGAGATCGGGTTTGCCAGAGAGGTGGCAAGCCGGGTAATCTTTATGGAGGGCGGCTATATCATCGAGGAGGGAACGCCTGAAGAGGTGCTGGATCATCCGAAGGAGCCGAGAACGATCGATTTCCTAAGCAAGGTATTGTAGCACAGCGAAGCCTGTTTTCATGCGGATTTGGCAGGATGCAGAGAAAAAAATAGAATTTTTTAAAAGAAAATCGAAAAAAAGACTTGCATTCTTTCCAAAAATATAATAAGATAAGCAAGTGTCAAACAGATGGCTCGTTGGTCAAGCGGTTAAGACGCCGCCCTCTCACGGCGGAAACAGGGGTTCGATTCCCCTACGAGCTGTTGACTGTTTTAGAACAGCCCAACCCTAAAGGATGCCGGAAACCTCATTTTATGCGGTTTTGGGCATTTTTTATTTGTAAAAAAAAAGCAGGCTGTTAAGGCATGGAAAAAGCGAGGGAACCTCTGAGGGAACAAACAGAACGCAGAGAAAGGAAAAATTCTGTACATCGTGATAATTTCATATGTTGTTAGGACATGTAAATAAGTCCTCTGTCAGTTGTGAAATGTGATTGCCAGAGGGCTTATTTATGTGGTTTGGCAATAAATTACTGGGAATCTCCGCAACCAATCTTAAAATGTCTGTATGAGCCTTATAGAGCGTCAGGGAGGCTGTATCAAATGACTATCACATAACCAAATAAGATTTCCAGTCGGAAGGAGGGAAACGGAATATGGCAGTATTGAAGAAAGAATTTATAGACAGGATGGCAGAAAATGGTGGGATCACCAAGAAAACCGCAAGACAGGGAGTTGATTATTTGGAGATTGCTGTTACATGGATAAAAATTGAATAGTGAAACGAGAGCAGAGACGGTGTGAATAGGTCATATTGTCTCTTTTATTATGAATAGGAATCGGAGCATACAGTCGGGATGCTCAATTATTAGCTTTTCTCCAAATGGAGCAATGCTATCTAAAATCATATCGAAATACTTATAGAAAGACATTATAAAGAAATCAAGAAAGAGAGAATACTGGATATATCCAAACTGAATATTATCCCGTTAGGGACAGATGAAGTGTTTGTAAAACTGATGGATTATAAGAATTCGTGGTTATCAAATTATGGACGTGTAATCCGATTATCAAATGGTAAATATAATCTGCTAGAGGGAAGTTATGATGATTATGGAGCATTATTCTATTCACTGATAAAGAATATATTCTTTGATGGTAAATGGGTTTATAAGGGAGTCCATTTATATGCGGCAAAGGCAGTAGTAGAAGAATTTATTGTGAATCCAGATAAGGCAAATAATGTTTACATATGGCACAGCGGATTTGATAAACAGGATCATTATTATAGAAATCTATATTCACTAAATCAGGAACAATACAAGATCGTCAAAAACCATTTTAATATGACTGGCGAAGATTCAGAGGATTTTCTATTAAAATTGCAAATAATATGTATTTGCGGTGCAATGATAATTTTATTGTTTATGAGTATAGCTATTCCATTATCTTTAAAGCACGATATGAATTTTACTTCAATGATTATTATGTGCGCTTTTTTTATTCATAGTAGTACTATTGTTTTTACTCTTTTGGAAATATGTAACAGATGATTTATATAAAGTAGAGAAACAAATGGAAAATCCATTATAAAACATATGAAAAAAAGATAGATAATGAATATAATTTTAATAGATAAAATACTGTTTAATTCTCAAAAGGATATGATGGATGAGAAGGAAAACTAAAAGCGTAGCCTTTAGGAGTGTGGTTCGGGTGATTCCCAAATTTAAGTGAACGTGTGAATACATCTACTATGGGCTTTTCCGACAAACAACACTTGAAACAAAATGTAAACCTACCCGTTTAGTCTGGATGGATATTTTAGGCAGTTAAGCGGAGAATGTAGGGATAGTGGAAGGAATGGAGCAGCCAGATATGGAAGGTGTGCGGTGAGATAGAGAATTGACAGGAAGAGGTGGTGTTTATGTATTTTGACTTTAGGATTATCGTATGTACGGATGGCATGGAGATAATAGACAGACAGATGAAAACCTATTATTGTCAGTTAACTTCAAGTCAGATGGTAGAGTACATAGAGATGGAGCTCCAGCTTGCAATACTGGATGGGTTGGAACGAAATAAAAGATTAGGGTGTAAAGGACTGCTTGGGATATAGCAGTCTTTTGTAATGTAGAATATTATGAAAAAATCTGGATTTGCTATGTTACGTTGTAAATATGGAAAGAATACAGTATAATACAAATAAATCTTATGAAAAGTTATCTAAAATCAAAGATAGTAACATGAAACCAGATTTAGAAATGAAGAATGGGAGGTCGTTATTATGTTAGCGGCAGTTAAAGGAATTGTACAGGGTAATACAGTTGTTATTAAAGATGATGATATAAGGGAATATGATGGGGCTGAAGTTGTTGTTACAGTATTAAATTATTCAAAAAGGGAAAACAGGAAAATGCCTGTTGATTGGGACAGTTTTGTTTTACCAAGTGAACGAGGGAAAAAAGTTGATGAATATATGAAGGAGATGCGAGAGAATGACAGACTTTAAGAAAGTTTTTATTGACACAGCACCATTTATATATTTCATTGAAAGTGATGATAACAATTTGCAATACCATGAAAAAGTAAAAGATTTTTTTAGGTATGGATATGATAACGATAAGGAATTTGTGACATCTGTAATTACTATGGAAGAGTATTTTGTATTTCCATATAGGAATAGAGAATATTCATTTATAGATATGTTTAATCGGTTGGTAGTTACAACCAATATGGAAATAGTAGAGATTGATCAGGAAATCGCAAAGAAGGCGGCGCAGATAAGAGCAGAACATAAAGGATTTAAGGCGATGGATGCCTTACAGTTGGCGGTTGCCTGTTTGTCAAAGTGTGATTTGTTTTTGACGAATGATAAGCAGTTAAGGCAGTTTAAGGAAATAAAATGTGTTACGGTAGAGGAATTAGAGTAGTCTGTTTATTTGGAAATATAGGAATTAAAACACAGGAAGCACCAATGGAAGATATCAGTCTTTTGAAGGTGCTTCTTTTGTGTCCTGCTGCCTTGCGTGGATTTCATCAACGGCGGATTGTAAGTACATATTTTTCCAAGTCTGTTTGATGGATTGTTGTTTGAGTTCGCGGATTCGTTTATCCAGATAACGGGAAAGCCAATTCATGATTGGGGAAGGAATAAACTTTTCGGGTAGCTTGGAAATGATGGCGAATAAGAGTCTTCAGCCTTACTATGGAGATTCTTACAAAATTCTTTTAATCGGTTACAGTCTTTAAGTACTATATCTATTGTGAGCAACTCCCTTCATGAACAGTATAAGTGATACGGATATCTTTTACAAGTAATGTAAAACGGGTGAAAATTGTTGTTCAAGAAACCACCTGATTTCGTTCACAGTAGAATTTGATATAAAATGACTCTCAAAATATATTAAAATTTGTCCACGAAAAGAAACTACCTTTTCTTTAACAACTAAATGTGTTTATGGAGAAATAAATATTGATGATGATTATTGTCCAATAGAGAAAAGGAATGGTCACATGGAATACGGCTATGCGAGAGCATCTACAAATTCGGACATACAGGATATAGGGAGACAGAAAAGGGAATGCTCTATAAAGAACATAATAAAGATGATCTTAAAAATATAGCTGACGAAAAATTTAATGAAATGGATATAACTGTGAGAATTGGATATCCATTTAGGCAGTCTGCACATTATACGGCAGGAGAGAGTAGCAGGGCAAAAAAAGAGAATAAAATCCACCATGATATTTATGTTGAACAAAATGATTTTAAAATTGAAGTGAAGTATTTGAAAAATTGGACAAGTACATCAAATACTCGTTCTGTTAGTAAAATGTGGAAAGAGTTTCAACAAGATTTTGATTGGTTAATGGATGAAATAGATGCTGGGAATAAGTATAAGGTTGCGTTTGTAATCGGCTGGTTTAATTGTGTGAAGTCCTTTTCACAATTAATTCAGTTGGGACAGGGAAGAGGGGCTTATCCAATGGCGAATGAAAATAGAGTACAATATTTTCCTTTTCTGGGAAGACCGCATGTACCAGTCAGAACAGCCGATTTATATTATGATTATAAAGAAAGGGCATATAAAGAATTGAGTATTGCCCCAATAAGAGCAAAAAGTAAAGAGTATAATTGTATATTTCTTGGTAATGAAAACGACAGTTTCCATTTCGTGATATATTACTAAATCAATCTCATGCGATGTTATTAAATATATCAGAAAGGGCAGAAGCCGATTTGACGTGGTTTGCGGTATTTTTTATATGAGCAGACTCCATCTAAAGTTTACATGAAACGAGCGCCGTCACGACGGCGCTCGTTTTACTAAGCCAGTTTTGCCTTAACTTTCCGCATATCCGATTCCAGCATACCGACTCTGATCGAAAGTGCTTCAACTTCGGCATTTGGTTTCATCGCTTCATGCAGATTTCGGGATAAATCCAGATGTCCTTCTGCGATCCGTTGGATATTGACGCGAAGCTCATTCTCGAGGATTACCTCCATGTGGACTAGCCGGTTTTCCATCCCGTCAGTCCTTTCGCTCAGCTTTTGCACACGGGTGTTCAATGTCTGGGTGTCTTCTTTTAATGTCCGCGTGTCCTCCTTTAAGAGATGGACATCTGCTTTGACTTCTTTCATTTCAGAAAGAAGCAGGTCGAGTTTTTGACTGTCTGTCATAGTGGATCTCCTTTCTTGTATAGGATGACAGCACAAACATTATGTCGTTTTTCATTACATCAATGATTCTCTCCGATAGATTGAGTATAGCACAGGAGAGAGGGAATGTCTATGCAATTTTGAAAGAAAATGATAGAAAAGTATTACAAGATTTCGTTTATTCCATGCAGAGACTGCGTGAAAGAGTTGGCGCAAAAAGTGTCCGCAGAATATACAAAAGGATGCAAAGGTAGTATATTATAAAGAAAGCGGCAGAGCGGCCACAACAGGGGAGGGGAAAAAGAAGATGGTGATTCTACGCACATTACTGGAAAATAATCTTTCACGCAACAGGGCGCTTGTGGCGGAGCACGGGCTGTCCTTTCTGGTGGAGACGGGGAATAAAAAGATACTGTTTGACTGCAGCGCGGGGAAGGCGGCGCGCAAAAACGCGGAAAAGATGCACATGTCCCTAAAGGACGTGGACTATGTAATCCTGAGCCACAGTCACTACGACCATGCGGGCGGTTACCCGGACATGGCGTCCCACGGCGTACATGCGCCGCTTGTGACAGGTCCCCGGTTTTTTGAGGAAAAATATGCCAGAGACGGCGAAAAGTACACCTATCTGGGCTGCGGGTTCGGGCAGGAGCTTCTGGAGAAAAAAGGGATCCGACATCTGGTCTGCGAGGGGACGCTCACGCTCTTTCCCGGCTGTCATGTGGCGGGAGGCTTTGAGAGAAGATATGGGTTTGAGAAACCGCCCGCCCGTTTTGTCAGACAGACGGCGGAGGGTATGGTGGAAGACGAGTTCCCGGACGAAGTCTGTCTGGTGATCGAGGACGGGAAAGGGCTGATCGTCATTGCGGGGTGCAGCCATCCGGGCATCTTAAATATGATCGAGAGTGTGAAGGCACGTTTCGGGAAGCCTGTGTACGCGGTTTTCGGCGGTTCCCATCTGGTGGAGGCGGACGAGGCGAGACTTGTGGAAACGATGAAAATACTCGGCGACATGGGGATTATGACAGCGGGTTTCAACCACTGTACCGGGGATGTGGCGCAGGCGCGTCTGGCACAGTGCGCGGGAGATACGAAATATCTGCATCTGAAGACAGGAGACTGTATTTTTCTGCCATAGACGGAATGCCGGGGACGGGGTCTCCTCTTCATCCGGCAATGGGCACGCGGGAAACGGGCGCCGTATTTGCAAGGGTCCTGCCTCAGACAGGCGCATCCGTCTCCTCCGGCAGGATTGCCGTGATCAGATAAAAGGGCAGACAGAGCACGAGGAAATAGACATAGCGGAATTCCGTGGCGACAGGTGTGGCGACAAGCACGGAGAGCAGCAGGGCAGCGCCCGGCAGATAGCAGATCAGTCTGTGGTAATCCCGGCGGATGACGGAGACGCTGACGCTGAAAAGCAGAACCCAGCAGGCGACGCCCATGCTCCAGAGCGTGCCGTAGATGGGCACCATGCTGCCAAGTTTGACGGCGATCTCTTTTGACTTGATGACCAGAGGACCGCCGATCAGCGGTGTGTGTGAAACGCCAAGGTCCGTGGCGCTGACGCCTTCCGCCTCCGCCACCAGATAGAAGGAGTCGGGGTACCAGTAACCGTAGGTCTGTTTCACGTAGGCGGAGAGGTAATCGCCGGGATAACGCAGCCCCAGATGGATCCAGAGTTTTAAGAACTCGTTTTTGTGGGCGACCAGATAGTCCTGATTGCCGGCTCTGACGAGTTCTTTGATGTTGTCCGCGAAGGTGGGATTGTAGAGGTCACGGATGTAGGTGAGGTCTACCACCTCCTCTATCAGGGCGCGTTCCTCTTCGGAAAGGTATCTGTCATTACAAATAACGGCTGTAATTTGCTGCATGGGAATGCTGACGGATTCAATGAAATCCGGCTGCTGCACCCCGAAAGCGTCCATGACCGGGTACTTGACGATCACGGCGAGAAGGAGGGCGGCAAAAAGCGGCGGATAGACGGCTTTTGCCTTGTGCCGGAAACCGAACAGCAGGAAGGGCAGCGCCAGAAGAAAGGCATACCAGCCGTTGGAGCGGAACAGGCATATCATAACACTTGATATTAAAAATACAAGGAGATTGCCGGCGCAGACCCTGTTCTGTATGGACAGGCGGAAGACGGCGCAACTGAAGAGAAGCACCGCCGCCGCGAAGGGAATGTCTTTCCAGATCGTGACGGAAAACACGGCATGGTAGGGAATCAGCGCATAGAAAGCCATAATCAGCAGCAGGACGAAGGGTCTGATCTTGTGGGAGCGCAGCGTGGAGATAAAATAGGCGACGCTGCCCGCAAGAAAACACATCTGGAAAAAGGTGTAGACGGATACGGCGGTAACCATATTGCCCGTGAGCGCATAGCCGACGCGATAGAAAAAGCCGAAAACCAGCGTGTGCACCCAAGGGTGATGGTTGGACCATGGAATCACGCCCAGAACCTGCTCAAACTGGTTGATGCTGTCGGGTGTCATAATACCTGGATACTGGTAGAGATAGTAGGGGAGCCAGCAGAACAGGCAGCACAGAAAGGCGCAGAGCGCCGTATGGCTGCGGACAAAGTTCGCAAACGCCGAAAAGCAGGCGGAAACGCGCGGACGGCTGCCTTCATAGGTGTAGGGCATGTCCTGATAGCGGGTGAGCAGCGCCCGGTACAGCCTTTTCCTGTCGCAGGCATAGGAATATAAAAAGTGCAGCAGATAGTAAAACAGGCAGACAAAGCCCGCAAAGATGACAGACACGATTATGAAACGGTAGAGTCTGCTTGTGAGCAGCGCTACATAGTGGGGATAATCCACAAGCATGTAGAGGGACGTAAAGACGACCGCGGTAAGCAGCGCCACGCGGTTGGAGACCTGCAAAAGATCCATCCTGCGGTTCACATGCCGGTAGAAGAAAAATACCAGAAGGTAAAATACAAAGGTAAGGATATTGCCCGGCTCCATGCGGGACGCTTTCATCAGCGCCCATGTGGTGATAAAACTCTGGAACAGGTGCAGCAGTAAAAGACGGTCTGGTTTGGTCATGTTTTTTCCCCCGTAATTGAAAACTATCTATAGAGTATAGGATATCCGGGGCGCTGTCAATTCGTGCGGGATTTAAAAACACTTGCAATGGAAGAAAAAGGGTGTTATAATACAGAAGAATTAAGAATAGTTACTAAGATAAAGAGTGGACTTGCGAGTCCGCTCTTTTCCGTGCAGGAGGATGATATGTCAAAACGGGAGACATACGAGGAGAAGACGGAACACCTTCTTTCTCCCATTGCAGCGCAGTTTGGTGTGGAAATTTATGATGTGGAGTATGTGAAGGAGGGAAAGGACTATTATCTGCGGGTCTATATAGACAAGGAAGCCGGCGTAAACATTCTGGACTGCGAGAATGTGAGCCGCGCCCTGTCGGATGCGCTGGATGTGGAGGATTTTATCCCGGACGCCTATATTCTGGAAGTCAGCAGCCCGGGGCTTGGCAGGGTTTTAAAGAAAGACAGACATTTGGAGAGAAGCCTTGGAGAGACGGTGGAGCTGAAAGCATATAAGCCCATAGACGGACAGAAGGAATTTTCCGGGATTTTAAAGGCATTTGACGCCGGGACTGTCACCATTGAAGCGGACGACGTCACGCGTACATTTGAGAGGTCTGATATCGCTGTGATCAGACTGGCACTGGATTTTTAAAGCGACGATTTTTTCATTAGGAAGGAAACATAGGAGGACAATGGAAAATGAATAAGGAATTAATGGAGGCGCTGGAGATTCTGGAGAGAGAAAAGGAGATCAGCAAGGACACCCTTTTTGAGGCGATCGAAAATTCACTGATCACCGCTTACAAGAATCATTTCGGCAAGGCGGACAACGTGAAGGTGGAAATCGACAGGGAGACATGCGATTACTACTGTTACGCGGAGAAGGAGGTCGTGGATGAGGTAGAGGATCCAGTCATGCAGATTTCTCCCGAGGACGCGAAGGAGATCGATCTCAAAGCGAAGGTGGGCGATATCGTCCGCGTGGAGATCCGCTCCAAGGAGTTCGGACGTATCGCCACCCAGAATGCCAAGAGCGTGATCCTGCAGAAGATCCGCGAGGAGGAGAGAAGCGTTATCTACAACCAGTATTTTGAGAAGGAGAAGGACGTGGTGACAGGCATTGTCCAGCGCTACATGGGCAAGAACATCTCCATCAATCTGGGCAAGGCGGACGCCATTTTAAATGAGAACGAGCAGGTGCGCACCGAGCATTTCCGCCCGACGGAGAGAATCAAGGTCTATATTCTGGAGGTGAGAAACACCCCCAAGGGACCGAGGATTCTGGTGAGCCGCACACACCCCGAGCTGGTGAAGCGCCTTTTCGAGTCCGAGGTGACGGAGATCAAGGACGGCACGGTGGAGATTATGAGCATCGCCAGAGAGGCGGGAAGCCGCACGAAGATCGCGGTGCGCTCCAACAATCCGAACGTGGACGCCGTGGGCGCCTGCGTAGGTATCAACGGTGCGAGGGTCAATTCCATTGTGGATGAACTGTGCGGGGAGAAGATCGACATCGTAAACTGGGATGAAAACCCGGGTAACCTGATCCAGAACGCCCTGTCCCCCGCCAAGATTGTTGCGGTGTTTGCCGATCCCGATGAAAAGACGGCGAAAGTGGTGGTGCCGGATTACCAGCTTTCCCTTGCCATCGGTAAGGAGGGGCAGAACGCGAGACTGGCGGCGAGGCTGACAGGGTATAAGATTGATATCAAGAGTGAGACGCAGGCGAAGGACGCGCCCGGCTTCCGCTATGAGGACTATGTCTACGACGACGAGGAGTACGAGGAAGAGTACGAAGAGGGAGACTACGAGGAAGAGGGCTACGGGAACTATGACGAGACATACACCGAAGAGAGCGGCTCTGAGGCGTATGCGGAGGAAGGCGAAGCGTAACGCGAAGAGAGGGACGGTATGGCAAAAAAAGTATCCCTGCGCCAGTGTGTGGGCTGCGGAGAAATGAAGGATAAGAAAGAGATGATGCGCGTGTTAAAAAGTGCGGAGGGGCTTATCTGTCTGGATATGACAGGGAGGAAGAACGGCAGGGGCGCTTACCTTTGCAAAAACGGGGCGTGCCTCGCGAAAGCCAGAAAGAACAGGGGCTTAGAACGGTCTTTCAAGATGTGCATACCGAATGAAATATACGTGAATCTGGAGAAGGAGTTTGAGGAGGGCAGGCATGAAACAGATACCGGGGAAGGATAAGGTATTATCTATGCTGGGACTCGCCGCACGCTCCAGAAATGTTGTCAGTGGCGGATTTGCAACGGAGCAGGCTGTGAAATGCGGTAAGGCAGCTCTGGTCATCATAGCTGAGGATGCGTCGGGTAATACCAGAAAAAAGTATAGTAACATGTGTGATTTTTATGAGGTTCCCTGTGCGGTCCATGGGACGAAATCAGTGCTGGGACATTCCATGGGCAAGGAAGAGAGATCAGTCCTTGCGGTGACAGATGAGGGATTTGCAGATTCGATACAGAAGCATTTAGGAGATTCGGAATAGTTGGAGGTAGTAAGTATGGCGAAGATGAAAGTACATGAGCTTGCAAAAGAGTTAGACAGGAAGAGTAAGGAACTGATCGACTTTCTGCAGGCTAAGGGATATGAGGTGAAGGTGGCGCAGAGTTCGATTGAGGATGATGCGATCGCGCTGGTGAGGAAGGAATTTGCCTCTCAGGGCGAAAAGGCAGCGCCGCCTGTCGTGGAGGAAAAACCGCAGAAGGCGGAGGGAAAGCCGCGCGCTGAGGAAGCTTCCGCGACGGAGAAAGCCGCGCCGCCAGCCGGAGGAGATAAGGCTGACGCGAAACCTACACATTCCAGACCTGTGGCGGAGAGTGAAAAGAGAGAAAATAAAGGCGAAGCGCCCAAGAAGAAACGGATCATCTTCGTGAGCAATCCTCACAATTCCAAGATGGGCGGCAGGCAGAATCAGGGCAGCGGAAACGGACAGAACCGGGGTGGCGGAAACGGCAGACCGATGGCTAACGGCGCCCGCCCGGTGCAGCCCCAGAATACGCCCCACAAGATCATACGTCCCACCCAGAAGCCGATTCCTGTGACGGCGGAGCCTTATGATGTGAGGCAGAAACAGCAGCAGGAGAGAAGGCTGGAGCAGAGACAGCAGGAAAAACGGGAAAACAATAAAAATATGGCGGCCGGGACACAGCCGGCAGCCGGACAGGAGAGAGCGGGAAGTGCAGGAGAAAATCGCAGACCTGAGCGTCAGGGCAGGCCGAATTATAACGGCGGTCAGGGTGATCGTAAGAGTGGCGGCGCTCCCTTCTCTGGTGGCAGGAACGGTGGCGGTGGTGACCGCCCTCAGAGAGGAAATGTCGGGCAGGACAATCGATTTAAGAAAAATAACGGTCCGAAGGACTTTATCGCTGAAGCGCCCGCAAAGGATGCGGAAAAGCACAGGGACGACGAGAAACGCAGGGTAAATCAGGAGAGGGATAAGCGGTCGAAGAAGGACCATATCTATGAGGAGGACGACGCTGCGGTGAAGAACCGCAACAAGGCGGGACGCTTTATCAAGCCGGAGAAAAAGCCCGAGGAGTCCAAGGAAGAACAGATCAAGGTGATCACGGTGCCCGATACCCTGACCATCAAGGAACTGGCGGATAAGATGAAGATCCAGCCTTCCGTGATTATCAAGAAGCTCTTTTTACAGGGGCAGATTGTGACCTTAAATTCGGACATCAGTTTTGAAGAGGCGGAAAATATCGCCATTGAGTACGAGATTATCTGTGAGAAGGAAGTCAAGGTCGATGTGATCGAGGAGCTTCTGCGCGAGGAGGAAGAGGACGCCTCCACGATGGTGGCGCGTCCCCCGGTTATCTGTGTCATGGGTCATGTAGACCACGGAAAAACCTCCCTGCTTGACGCGATCCGCAAGACCAACGTCACGGATAAAGAGGCGGGCGGCATCACGCAGGCCATCGGCGCGTACACGGTAAGCGCAAAAGGGCAGAGCATTACCTTCCTTGATACGCCCGGACATGAGGCGTTCACGGCGATGCGTATGCGCGGCGCAAACTCCACGGATATCGCGGTGCTCGTAGTTGCCGCCGACGACGGCGTTATGCCGCAGACGGTGGAGGCGATCAACCATGCCAAGGCGGCGGGGATTGAGATTATCGTAGCCGTCAATAAGATTGATAAGCCCAACGCCAACATAGACCGCGTGAAGCAGGAGATGACAGAGTATGAACTGATCCCGGTGGACTGGGGCGGATCGACAGAGTTTGTGCCGGTTTCCGCGAAGTCGGGAGAAGGCATTGAGACCCTTCTGGAGACGATTCTGCTCACGGCGGAGATTCTGGAGCTGAAGGCGAACCCCGACAGAAATGCCAGAGGTCTGGTGATCGAGGCGGAGCTTGACAAGGGCAGAGGTCCTGTGGCTACCGTGCTGGTGCAGAAGGGTACGCTCCATGTGGGCGACTTTATCTCCGCAGGCGCAAGCCACGGCAAGGTGAGGGCGATGATCGACGACAAGGGCAGAAGAGTGAAGGAAGCGACCCCTTCTACGCCCGTGGAGATTCTGGGCTTATCCGATGTGCCCAGCGCCGGAGAGGTGTTCATCGTACATGAAAATGACAAGAGCGCGAAATCTTATGCGGAGACCTACATGGCGCAGCATAAAGAGGAGATGCTTGCAGATACTAAGACGAAGATGTCCCTCGATGATCTGTTCAACCAGATTCAGGAGGGCAATCTGAAGGAGCTGAACCTGATCGTCAAGGCGGATGTGCAGGGCAGCGTGGAGGCCGTAAAGCAGAGCCTGATGAAGCTTTCCAACGAGGAAGTGGTTGTGAAGTGTATTCACGGCGGCGTGGGCGCCATCAACGAATCGGATGTATCGCTTGCTTCGGCGTCCTCCGCAATCATCATCGGCTTTAACGTGCGCCCGGATGCGCAGGCGAAGACTGTGGCGGAGCGCGAGGGCGTGGACGTGCGGCTCTACAAGGTAATCTATCAGGCGATCGAGGATATCGAGGCGGCTATGAAGGGTATGTTAGACCCGATCTTCGAGGAGAAGGTGATCGGTCACGCGGAGGTGCGCCAGATCTTCAAGGCGTCCGCGATCGGCAATATCGCGGGTTCCTATGTGCTTGACGGCGAGTTCCAGAGAGGCTGTAAGATCCGCATCCGCAGGGGCGAGGAGCAGATTTACGAGGGTGAGCTTGCCTCCTTGAAGCGTTTCAAGGACGATGTGAAGGAAGTGAAAGCCGGTTTCGAGTGCGGTCTTGTGTTTGAGGGCTTCGACAAGATGGAAGAACTGGATATCGTGGAGGCTTATATCATGGTGGAAGTGCCGCGATAACTGTCTTGAAAAAAAGCTGGGACGCAGCTTTGTGAAAGACAGAAAGCCGGAGTTGTATGGAGGAAGCAATGCGTAAAAACAGTGTTAAAAATACCCGTATCAACGGGGAGGTACAGCGGGTGCTGGCGGAGATGATCCGCGGGGAGATCAAAGACCCGAGGATTGCGCCGATGACCTCGGTGGTGGCGGTGGAGGTGGCGCCGGACTTAAAAACCTGCAAGGCGTGGATCAGCGTGCTCGGTGATGAGAAAGCGCAGGCGGATACGCTGGCGGGGCTTAACAGCGCGGAAGGGTATATACGCGGACAGCTCGCGAAGACCATCAATCTCCGCAATACGCCGCAGATTCATTTCATCATGGATCAGTCCATCGCCTATGGGGTGAATATGTCAAAACGGATTGAGGAAGTGGTGGCATCGGACAGGAAAGCCGCTGCGTTTGATAAGGGGAGTGAAAATGAAGAGGATTGATGATTTAAAGAACGTGAAGACAGTGGCGATCGGCGGGCACATGAGACCCGACGGGGATTGTGTGTGCTCCTGCATGGCGCTGTATCATTATCTGAAAAAGGAACTGCCCGGAGCGAGGGTTGACGTGTATCTGGAGGAGCCGCCGGCGCCGTTTCATGTTCTGGAAGGGATAGAAGATATTAAATCAGAATTTAATACTGAGGAAACCTATGATATTTTCTTTGCACTGGACTGCAACGACGAGCGGCTGGGGGAAGCGCTCTCCATTTTCAGGCGTGCGAAAAGGCGCGTCAACATTGACCATCACATCAGCAATTCGGGCTGCGGGGATGTGAACATCATAGAGACGGAGAAAAGTTCCACGGCGGAACTGCTCTATGAGCTGATGGAGCCGGAACTGGTGGATGCGGTGATCGCGAAGGCTGTCTATATCGGAATCGCCCACGATACGGGTGTGTTCCGCTATTCCAATACATCCCCCCGCACGATGCAGATCGCGTCTGAATTACTTAAATTTGGATTTGACTTTTCGGCATTGATAGAGGAAACCTTCTATGAAAAGACCTATTTCCAGACGCAGATCATGGGCAGGGCGATTTTAGGCAGCGTGCGCTTCATGGATGACAGGTGTATTGTCAGCATGGTGAGCAGGCGCATGATGGAATTTTACTGTGTAGGACCGAAAGATCTGGACGGGATTGTCAATTATCTGCAGGGGGTAAAGGGCGTGGAATGCGCCATCTTCATGTACGAAACAGGTACGCTGGAGTACAAGGTGAGTATGCGTTCCAACGGCAGCGTCAATGTGGCGGAAGTCGCCGTGAAGTTTGGCGGCGGCGGTCATGTGCGCGCCGCGGGGTGCACGATGAACGGTACATATCACGACAATATCAACAATCTTTCGCGGGAGATTGCCGCCCAGTTAAAATGGAATGATTAAAGAGACAGGGATACTTATGTACAATGGCATTTTGAATGTTTATAAGGAGGCGGGGTTTTCATCCCATGATGTGGTGGCGAAGCTCCGCGGCATCTGTAAACAGAAGAAAATAGGGCATACAGGGACACTCGACCCGGAGGCGGTCGGCGTGCTTCCTGTATGTTTTGGTTCGGGTACGAAACTGTGTGATATGCTGACGGACTGGGACAAGGAGTATATTGCCACGCTCCGGCTGGGGCTGGTGACGGACACGCAGGATTTAACAGGACAGGTGTTATTTCATGCGGAGGAGGAAGCGGTGGCGGCGCTTGCGCAAGAGCAGGTGCGGGCGTGTATTCTCGGTTTTCTCGGCGATTACGACCAGATTCCGCCCATGTACTCGGCGCTCAAGGTGAACGGGAAAAAACTCTATGAGCTGGCGAGGGCGGGAAAAGAGGTGGAGCGTAAGCCCCGCACGGTACAGATCCGGGAGCTGGAGATTCTGGAAATGGAGCTGCCCACGGTCAGGTTCCGGGTGGTCTGTTCAAAGGGCACCTATATACGGACACTCTGTCACGATATCGGAGAAAAACTCGGCTGCGGCGGCGCGATGGCGTCCCTGACGCGGAGCCGGGTCGGTATGTTCGGGATAGAGGAGGCGCTGCGGCTCTCAGAGATTGAGAAACTGCGGGATGAAGATAAAATATCGACTGTTATTGTTCCGCCTGACGCTGTTTTCCCGGATTGCAGGGAAGTGAAGGCAGCGGCACCGGCACGCAGATTTCTGGAAAACGGGAACAAAATTCCGGCAGGGATGCTAGAGGATCCCGGTCCGCTGCGGGACAGGGAGCGGCTCAGGATGTACGACGAGGCGGGGCGGTTTTACGGAATTTATGAGTACCACGCGGGAGCAGGAGAGGCAAGACCCGTGAAAATGTTTCTATGAGTATGTAGAGGCATGAGTGGATAATAGCGCGGGACGGAAGCAATTTTTGGCAGGAAAGACAGCATGATAATTATAGAGAACACGACAGAATTTCATCTGGAAAACAAGAGCGCCGTCGCGCTTGGGAAGTTTGACGGCATTCATCTGGGACACCGCAGACTTTTAGACCGGGTGCTGGAGCAGAAAAAGAGCGGGCTCCAGACGGTGGTTTTTACCTTTGACACTTCGGCGGCGTCCTTTTTTGGCGGGGAGACGAAGGAGCTGTCCACCCGGGAGGAAAAAAGGGATATGTTTGCGCGGCTGGGGGTCGATGTGCTGATTGAATTTCCCTTAAACCGGGAGACGGCGGCAACGGATCCCGCTGATTTTGTGACGCGCTATCTTGCCGGGCAGATGCGGACGGCATATCTGTGCGCCGGTTCGGACATCTCTTTCGGGAAGGGCGGCGCGGGAGACTATGCGCTTCTGGCAGACTTGTCCGAAACCTGCGGCTACCGGGTAGAACTGATTGACAAAGTCCGCGTGGACGGGGAGGAGGTCAGCTCCACCAGAGTGCGGCAGGCAGTCCGGGCGGGCGAGATGGAGAAGGTTTCCTTCATGCTGGGCTCACCCTACCGCGTGAGCGGAAAGGTGGTTCACGGCAGACAGCTGGGGCGAAAACTCGGGATGCCTACTGCGAATCTCCTGCCGGACGAGAGAAAACTTCTGCCCCCGAACGGGGTTTACTATTCCAGGGCGGAACTCGGCGAAAAGAGTTACCGGGGCATCTCCAACGTGGGATATAAGCCTACGGTTTCGGAGGATAAAATTCTTGGCGTGGAGACTTATCTTTATGATTTCGAGGGGGAAGTCTATGACAGGGATATGACTGTGGAGCTTCTCGCCTTTCGCAGGGAAGAGCGTGCCTTTGGGAGTGTGGAGGCGCTGCGCCGGCAGATTGAGGCGGATGTGGAAGCGGGGAGAAATTTCTCATAGATGCCGTCCAAAAGTCTTTTTTTGTCGTAAGGGGTTGTAAGAGGATTTTTTTTTCGATACAATAGAACCGTGTAGCTTTTCAATGGGGAAAAGAACAAAGGAAGGATAGTTAAACCAAGATGAGTATATCGATTATTCTGTCCATGGCGGGCGGCTTGGGGCTGTTTCTGTATGGTATGCGCATTATGAGCGACAGTATAGAGAAAGTTGCGGGCGCGAAGTTGAGAGGGATACTGGAACGGTTGACGACCAACCGTTTTATGGCTATTTTAGTGGGCGTGTTTTTCACGGCGGTGGTCCAGTCTTCTTCAGCATGTACGGTCATGGTGGTCAGCTTTGTCAACTCCGGGCTGATGACGCTTACGCAGGCGGCTGGCGTCATTCTTGGCGCCAATGTAGGTACGACGGTAACGGCGCTCCTTGTTTCCTTTAAGCTGGAGAAAGCGGCGCCTGTGATTCTGCTTGCGGGCGTGTTGATTCTCATGTTTGTTAAGAAACAGAAGATTTCCAGATGGGGAGAGGCAATTATCGGCTTTGGCGTTCTTTTCATGGGACTGAGTTCGATGTCGGGAGCGATGTCCGGTATGAAGGATTCTCCGGAAATTTTACATATGTTTGCGTCCCTGCAGTCGCCTCTCATGGCGGTGCTGCTGGGCACTGTCTTAACGGCGGTAATCCAGAGTTCGTCCGTGACGGTCAGTATACTGGTGCTTCTTGCCAATCAGGGGATGATGGGAATAGATATCTGCATGTTTACCATTCTCGGTTGTAACATCGGTTCCTGTGCAACTGCCATGATAGCTTCGTTAAGCGGAAAGAAAGATGCGAAGCGGGCGGCGGCGATTCATCTTATTTTCAATGTAATTGGAACGGTTATTGTATTCCTTGTCCTTTTGGCGACGGTGGATACGTTTGCGGCAGCGCTTATGGCGTTTACTGGCAATAATCCGGGCAGGGTGGTGGCTTATGCGCATATTTCCATTAAAATTTTTCAGGTTGTCCTGCTGATGCCGTTTATCAGGCAGATTGTGAAGCTGACTTATGTGCTTGTGCCCGGCGACGACAAGAAGATCGGTTACCGGGACAGCTACCAACTTAAGTATATCGGTGAGAAAGTGGTCTTAAATCCGGCAACAGCGGTGGTGGAGGTAATCAAGGAGCTGGATCGTATGGGCTCCCTTGCAAATGAGAATCTGAACCGCGCCATGAACGCGCTGATTACACTCGACCAGGATGAGATCAACGAGGTTTACGAGGTGGAGAAGAATATCGACTTCCTAAGCCACGCCATCACCAACTACCTGGTGAAGATTAATCAGACAACCCTGCCGATTGAGGACTTGAAGAGCATTGGCGCGCTGTTCCATGTGGTAAACGATATTGAGCGGATCGGCGACCACGCGGAGAATATTGTGGACGCGGCGGTACAGAGGGAAAAGACCGGTGTCGGTTTCTCCAAGGCGGCACAGCGGGAGCTGGGCGAGATGATCGATATGGTCAATACGATTCTGCGCTTCTCCTTTGAGATGTTTGTCAAGAGCACAGAGGAGCATGTGGAGGATATCAGAAATCTGGAAGAGGCGATCGACGAGAAGGAAAAAGAGCTGCAGCAGCGCCATATCGAGCGGCTTTCCAACAACGAGTGTACGCCCGAGGCGGGCGCGATGTTCTCGGATATCGTGTCAGGGCTTGAGAGAGTGGCGGACCACGCCACAAATATTGCGTTTGCGAACAGCTACTTTGAGCCGAATTAGATGCCCGCTGCTTGACAGGGAGGAATGTGGTTGTTATAATAACCCCGTAATTGTTACGAAAATGTTACAAAAAAAGCGACACGCGGGGAAAAGGATACGGCTTTACATGAAAAGAAGAAAGAACCTATTTATAATAACATGCGTTTTTCTATTACTGACTTCATTTGTGGTACAGGCTTCCATGCCTGTACCTGATCTTTTGCCGTTCGGGCAGCTGAAACTGGATAGGGACGAAACGGAGGAAGCTTCGCAGGAGGAAGCTTCGCAGGAGGAAGAGCAGATCAGCGGCAACAGCGCAGCGGAGAGTGTTTCTGAAAATGATGCGGAGACGGCGCAGGATGTGCTGGACGGGGACGCCATCGGGTCCAGTGTGATCCTGATTTCCGATAAGACAGCGGAGGACTATGAACTTGCCTATGAGCGCGCCAAGAACGCAAACTGGGGGTATACGAATCTGGGGATCGCGGATGTGAGCGATAACTTGAATATACGCGCCGTTGCCGCGGAGGACGGCAGGCTTGTCGGGAAACTGCCCAGAAACGCCGCCTGTGAGGTGATCGACACGGACGATACGTGGGCGCATATCAAGTCCGGCAGCGTGGAGGGCTATGTTAGTCTGGAGTATCTGCTGACGGGCGTTCCAGCCAAGTTCAAGGCGGAGGAGCTGGCGGTCACTGTGGCGAAGGTGGCTACCGACAGCCTGAAAGTGAGGGCGGAGGCAAATACGGAGTCGGAGGTGATCACTCTGGTCGCCATGGGTGAGGAACTGGAAGTAGCGGCTGTGGAGGGCGACTGGGTCAAGGTACTTCTGGATAACGACGAGGTTTATGTCTCCGCTGAGTACGTGGAAGTCAGCGCGGAGCTCTCCACGGCAGTCACCATGACGGAGCTGCTCTACGGACAGGGCGTTTCCGACGTCCGGGTGGATATCTGCCAGTACGCCAAGGAATTTATCGGGAACCCTTATGTGTGGGGCGGCACCAGCCTGACCAAGGGGGCGGACTGCTCCGGCTTTGTGATGAAGGTATTCCAGAAGTACGGCGTGAAACTTCCCCGGAATTCCAGATCGCAGGCAAACTGCGGCACCACGATCAAGGTGGCGGAGGCGAAGCCGGGCGACCTGATCTTCTACGCGAAGGGCAAAACCATCAACCATGTGGCGATCTATATCGGAAACGGGCAGGTGGTCCACGCCAGCAGTCCAAAGACGGGAATCAAGATTTCCAACGTATCCTACCGCACGCCGTTCAAGGCGGTGCGGGTACTGTACGACTGAGGTAGCGTGGATGGAGAGACGAATTTTAACTTACCGGAAATATATGGACGGGCTGCTTCTGCGGGAGGACGCCGACTGGGAGCAGATCAGGGAGGAACATCTCGTGCAGGTGGGATTTTTTCAACATGAGAGACTGATCCATCTGATCGTCACTGTGGTTTTCGCCCTGTTTGCCGTACTGTCCATCGGCATGGCATTTCTCCTGATGGCGCTTGGCATGGAGGGCGCGGGAAACTGGTTGTTTGTGGTGGCGGCGTTTCTCGTGCTGTTAGTCCCTTATGTGCGCCACTACTATATATTGGAAAACGAAGTGCAGAAAATGTATGCACAGTACGATGAAATTATTGCAAGGATACATAATACGGGCTTTACAATGAAAGAACACTGTGGTAAAATATGACGGTATGAATTTCAGCCGGCACGCAGAGGCGGGACACTCCGACCCCTTCTTGGTGTTAGGCGGTTATCAGGGCAGCCCCCTGAGGGAAAGGAGAACTTATGATTTCAAAGGAAAAGAAGACAGCGATCATCAAAGAGTATGCCAGATCCGAGGGTGACACCGGTTCACCGGAGGTACAGGTAGCGGTTCTGACGGCGAGGATTCAGGAGCTGACAGAGCATCTGAAGGAGAATCCGAAGGACCATCATTCCAGAAGAGGACTTCTGAAGATGGTAGGTCAGAGACGCGGACTGCTCGGCTATCTGAAAGAGAAGGATATCGAGAGATATCGTGCACTGATCGAGAGACTTGGACTTCGTAAATAATAAGGGATGATGAGCGGAGATAGGGTTGGCAGGTCCGACCCTAAATCCGCTCTTCTCATATATAATGATAACAGTTCATCCAGACCGTACGGCGCGTGATGAACCGATTGAGCAACGCTCAATCACGAGATTCGCTTCGCGAACTCGGACACTAGTGAGAATGAACTGGGAGAAAAGAAGAGAGAAGAAGGAGAGAGAAGATTATGTACAAGAGTTATACTTTAGAACTCGCCGGGCGTACCCTCCGGGTAGACATCGGCAGAGTCGGCAAACAGGCAAACGGCTGCGCTTTCATGCAGTATGGTGAGACCACCGTGTTATCCACGGCTACGGCCTCCGATAAACCCAGGGACGGCATTGATTTCTTCCCCTGCAGTGTGGAGTATGAGGAGAAGTTTTATTCCGTAGGCAAGATCCCCGGCGGCTTCAACAAGAGAGAGGGCAAGCCCTCCGAGAACGCGATTCTCACAAGCCGCGTGATCGACCGTCCCATGAGACCTTTATTCCCGAAGGACTACCGCAACGACGTGACCTTGAACAATCTGGTGATGAGCGTTGACCCCGCGTGCCGCCCGGAGCTGGTGGCGATGATCGGTACGGCGATCGCGACCTGCATCTCGGATATTCCCTTCGCGGGTCCCTGTGCGATGACGCAGATGGGTATGGTGGACGGCGAGCTGATCGTCAATCCTTCGCAGGAACAGTGGGACAAGGGTGATTTGAAGATGACCGTGGCTTCCACCGCGGAGAAGGTGATGATGATCGAGGCTGGCGCCAACGAGGTGCCGGAGGCAAAGGTGCTGGAGGCGATCTACAAAGCGCATGAGGTAAACCAGACGCTGATCACTTTCATCAACCAGATCGTTGCCGAGGTGGGCAAGCCGAAGCACAGCTACGAGAGCTGCGCGGTTCCCGAGCAGATGTTTGAGGACATGAAGAAGATCGTGACGCCCGAGGAGATGGAGACGGCTGTCTTCACCGACGAGAAGCAGGTGCGCGAGGAGAATATCAGAAATATCACGGCGAGACTGGAGGAGGCTTTCGCGGAGAACGAGGACTATCTGGCGGTGCTCGGCGAGGCGGTGTACCAGTACCAGAAAAAGACGGTGCGCAAGATGATCTTAAAGGATCACAAGCGTCCCGACGGCAGGGCGCTTAATCAGATCCGCCCGCTGGCTGCGGAGGTGGACATCATTCCGAGAGTGCACGGTTCCGCCATGTTTACGAGAGGACAGACGCAGATCTGCAACGTATGTACGCTGGCTCCGCTTTCTGAGCTTCAGAAGGTGGACGGCTTAGACCCGAACATCACGGGCAAGAGATATATGCACCACTACAATTTCCCGTCCTACTCCGTAGGCGAGACGAAGGTGAGCAGAGGTCCGGGCAGAAGAGAGATCGGTCACGGCGCGCTGGCTGAGAGGGCATTACTGCCGGTACTCCCCTCCGAGGAGGAGTTCCCTTACGCGATCCGTACCGTGTCGGAGACTTTTGAGTCCAACGGTTCTACTTCCATGGCTTCCACCTGTGCGTCCTGCATGTCCCTGATGGCGGCAGGCGTGCCCATCAAGAAGATGGTGGCGGGTATCTCCTGCGGTCTGGTGACGGGCGAGACGGACGACGATTTCGTACTGCTGACGGATATTCAGGGTCTGGAGGACTTCTTCGGCGATATGGACTTCAAGGTGACAGGTACCCACGACGGTATCACGGCGATCCAGATGGATATCAAGATCCACGGTCTGACGAAGCCCATCGTGGAAGGCGCCATCGGCAGATGCCGCGAGGCGAGGGAGTTCATCATGGCGAACTGCATGAGCCCGGCGATTTCCGCACCCCGCAAGGAGGTTGGTCCTTATGCACCCAAGATCATTTCCATCCAGATCGATCCCGACAAGATCGGCGATGTGGTTGGTCAGCGCGGCAAGACCATCAATGAGATCATTGCGCGCACAGGCGTGAAGATCGACATCAACGATGAGGGACAGGTTTCCGTCTGCGGCACGGAGCATGAGATGATGGACAAGGCTGTGGACATGATCAAGATGATTACCACGGACTTTGAGGAGGGACAGATCTTCCAAGGCACCGTAGTGAGCATCAAGGAGTTCGGCGCGTTCATCGAGTTCGCACCGGGCAAGGAAGGCATGGTGCACATCTCCAAGATTGCCAAGGAGAGAATCAACCGCGTGGAGGATGTGCTCACCCTCGGCGACAAGGTGACGGTGGTATGCCTCGGCAAGGATAAGATGGGAAGAATCAGCTTCTCCATGAAGGATGTAGCACAAGTCTAAAATGAAGGCAGGATGACAATGAATAATTCGGGCGTAGTTTCACGCACGAATGATAAGGTTGGCGGGAGGTATTACACGAAACGCCATCTGGAAGAACTGGTAAAGCTGCAGACCAGCGTGCTTGAAAAACAGGCGCTGGAACTGCAGCGCATGAATGAACGTATTCTGGAAACCATGAGCAACGTGGTGGAGTTCCGCAATCTGGAGTCGGGCGACCATGTGAAGCGCGTGAAGGATTTCACGAGAATCCTTGCGGGACACATGGCGGAAGACTGCCCGGAATACGAACTGGATAAGAAAGCCGTCGATGTGATTACAGCGGCGGCTGCTTTGCATGATGTGGGAAAAATCGCGATCCCGGACGCCATCCTGCTAAAGCCCGGAAAGCTCACGGCGCAGGAATTTGAGGTGATGAAGACGCACACCACAAAGGGATGTGAAATCATTGCCATGCTGGGGGACATACAGGAGGGGGAGTACGGCAGGGTGAGTTACGAGATCTGCCGGTACCATCACGAGCGTTACGACGGCGGGGGATACCCCGAAGGGCTGAGAGGGGAGGAGATTCCCGTTTCCGCGCAGATTGTCTCTCTGGCGGACGTCTATGACGCGCTGGTCAGCGAGCGCTGCTATAAGAGCGCGTACACCACCGCTGAGGCGTACCATATGATCATGCGGGGAGACTGCGGCCAGTTTTCTCCCAAGCTCCTTTCCTGCCTGCGTGAAGCGAGGGGAGAGCTTGAGGAGAAAGCAGAGGGCAGGGGCGCGCTTACCACGTAAAGGAATTGCCCGCCTTTTCTTCGCAGTATTTACAGCGGTAAATTTCTTTTTCTTCATCCGCCAGCACGAAGATGTGCGGCAGCTCCTGCTCGATGGATGTGATGCACCGCGGATTTTTACATCTCAGCACGTTGTGGATCTCGCGGGGGAGCACAAGTTCTTTTTTATCCTCGATTTTTCCGTCCTTGATCACGTTGACGGTGATGTTGTGGTCGATCACGGCAAGGATATCCAGATTCAGGGTGTTGATATCGCACTCCACTTTCAGGATGTCCTTTTTTCCCATCTTATTGCTGCGGGCGTTCTTGATGATCGCTACTGTGCAGTCCAGCTTGTCCAGTTTCAGGTGATGATAGATTTCAAGGCTCTTGCCTGCCTCGATATGGTCGAGCACGAAACCTTCTTCAATTTTTCCAACATTTAACATAGGGCGATACCTTCCTTTTTGTGAGTGATAAACTTATGGCAACGGAGCGGCGCCCGCTGACACAATATAATAACACGTGCTATTTCACGTGCCTAGTCTTCGATGCCGAGAAGCGTCAATATCAGCGCCATCCGCACGTAGACGCCGTACTGCGCCTGTTTGAAGTAGACGGCGCGGGGGTCGTCGTCCACCTCCACGGAAATCTCGTTGACCCGGGGCAGGGGATGGAGAACCAGCATGTCCTCTTTCGCCGCGGACAGTTTCGCCTTGTCCAGAATATAGAAATCTTTCAGACGGACATAGTCCTCTTCGTTGAAGAAACGCTCTTTCTGCACCCTGGTCATGTAGAGGAGATCCAGATTCGGCATACAGTCTTCCAGACGGATGACCTCCTCGTAGGGAATATTTTTTTCCGTCAGCATGTCCGTGATGTAGTCGGGCACTTTCAGTTCCGCGGGGGAGATAAAGATAAAGCGGATATCCGGGTAGCGGACCAAGGCGTTTATCAGGGAATGTACGGTTCTGCCGAATTTCAGGTCGCCGCACAGACCGATGGTAAAGCCGCCCAGCCTTCCTTTCAGGGAATGGATGGTGAGCAGGTCCGTCAGTGTCTGGGTAGGGTGCTGGTGTCCGCCGTCGCCCGCGTTGATCACGGGGATGCTGGAGCGCTCCGCCGCCACCATGGGCGCGCCCTCCTTGGGATGACGCATGGCGCAGATATCCGCGTAACAGGAGACAATGCGGATCGTGTCGGAAACGCTCTCGCCTTTTGCGGCGGAGGAGGAACCGGCGTCGGAAAAGCCCAGAACCTGTCCGCCCAGATTCAGCATGGCGGCTTCAAAGCTTAAGCGTGTGCGCGTGCTCGGCTCGTAAAAGCAGGTCGCCAGCTTTTTGCCGTCGCAGGCGTGGGCGTATCTTGCGGGATCTCTCTCGATTCTGCCAGCCAGATCAAAGAGTCTGTCCAGCTCCTCCACGGAAAAATCAAGCGGGTTCATCAAATGTCTCATAACGATGTATCACTCCTTTGCTGTATAGTCCAAAAAAATAGAAGAGAAAATTCTCTTCTATTTTTTCATTTATGACAGATAAGATAACAATTCTTCCACGGGTTTCCGTCTGGGAGCCGCGGGCGTTTCATCGGGATAACCGATTGGAATAAGGGCAACCAGTTCCCTGTCTTCGGGAAGCTGTAACAGAGATTCCACCGCGCTCTGGTCAAAAAGACCGAGGATCACGGAACCAAGCCCCTGTTCGTATGCCGCAAGGCAGAGGCTCTGGGATGCGATACCGGCATCATACATCTGCCAGCCGTCGCCGCGGGGAGTGCTAAAAGAACCGTCGCGCTCAAAACCGCTGCGGTTTTTGATGATGGTGACAGCCATCAGTACGGGAGCTGCCGCAATGATGTCGCCGTTAGGGGGATACAAGGTGGTGCACTCTCTGGCTATCTTTTCCTTTAACGCCCCCTCTACGGCAATATAGCGGGTGATCTGTGTGTGCTTCCAGCTCGGGGAGTAGGAAGCGGTCTCGACGATCCCTGCTAAAAGCTCGTGGGAAACGGCATCTGCCTTGAATTTGCGTATGCTTCTGCGCCCTACAATACATTCTTTAGCGGTCATGCAGCGTCCTCCTTATCATGTGGTGTGTTTCCTGTCTGTTTCCTATATTTTGTATATCATAGCACAAAGAAAAGGGGGACGCAAGTGGGATAAAAGGACGAGATCCAAGGTGAAGATTGTGAAATAAGGGGGAATGTGGTACACTAAACGTAAAGTGAAAAGAAGATATGTGATTCTAAAAAGAGGAGAAAAAAGCATGGAAGAAAACAGAGAGGAAATGCGGGATATAGAGGAAAAGGAAGATGTGCGGGAGTACGTGGAGCGCAAGCGGTGGCTGTTTTTCGGTCTGCCCTTTACCTTTACGAAGTATACGGTGAACGAGCGGGTGATTACGATTAATTCGGGTTTGCTCAATACGACAGAAAACGACTGTTATTTATATAAGGTGCAGGACGTGGAGTTAAAGACCAGTCTGGCGGAGCGTATTTTCGGTCTGGGCACGGTGGCGTGCTACACGGGGGACAATACGCACCCGCAGCTGTACCTTACACATATCAAGCACGCGAAAGAGGTCAAGGATTACATTCTGCACGCTTCTGAGGTGGCGCGGAGAAAGAGACGCACGCTGAATACTTTGAATATCGATGCGGATGATATCGACATGGATGCCGATTGAATGAGGGCGTCTGGCAGCCGTCTGGTGTGCTGGAAGACCTATGGGTTTCCGCCGGCAGTCCTATTTTGGAGCCGGGCGCAGGGAGGGATCGGTTTCCCTGAGAAGCCGCTCAAAGAGGAGCCCGGTGACAAACCAGACAGGGGCGAAGTCGAGACGGATCACCTTTGCCAGATTCCAGCGGGAGCGCTCGTAGTTCCACGGACAGAGTTCCCGGCGGTTTAACCATATGCCGGTGAGAAACTCCCCGGTGAAGATCAGCCCGGTGTAAGTCAGTCCCCGAAACAGCAGGGAACGGTTTTTCAGCAGTCGGCAGACGGGTGCGAGGAAAGCCGCAAGACCATAGATGGGAAACATCCAGATGGAAGTTGCGCCGGGCAGCGTCATGTCCCGTCTGCGGAAAGCGTGAAAGGCTGTGAAGGTGATTTCCAGAAACCACCCCAGCAGCCCACAGTGAATGAAGTTGTGCAAAAATTTTCTCATAGGGACAGTGTTGCCCATTCCCGGTGTGTTTATACATTCCGTAGAAGACTGCGGGGACGGGCGGCGCCATGCTTTCTCTGTGGGGCAGAATCTGGGAGAGAAGGGGAGAAGCCATGAACTACCGTGAAGCCATGCAGTATGTGGACGAGCTGCGTCCTCTTGGCAGCGTCATGGGTTTGGACACCATGCGCCGGCTGTGCGCCGCGCTGGGCGACCCGCAGGAGAGGCTGAAGTTTGTACATATCGCCGGCACCAACGGCAAGGGTTCCACCCTCGCCTATATTTCCACGATCATGCAGGAGGCGGGATACCGGGTCGGCAGATATATCTCGCCCACTGTGAAGGACTATCGGGAACGGTTTCAGGTGAACGGGCGGGAGATCACGCAGGCGGGGCTGTGCAAGTATCTGGAGCCGGTGAAAGCGGCGGCGGCGCGGATGGCGGCGGAAGGTGGTGCGCATCCCACGCTCTTTGAGGTGGAGACGGCGGTTGCCTTTTTATATTTTCTGGACAGGGAATGCGATCTGGTGGTGCTGGAGACAGGGCTTGGCGGTGCGCTGGACGCGACGAATGTGGTCAGTACGACACTGGCGGCAGTTTTTTCCTCCATCAGCATGGATCATATGGACATTCTCGGAGAGAGTCTGGAGGAGATCGCGCTGGCGAAGGCGGGCATTATAAAAAACAAGTGTTATGTTGTGTCGGTAAAACAGGACCCGGAAGTGATGAAAGTTCTGCGTCAGTCCGCCCTTATCAAAAAAGGGAAGTTTCTGACGGCGGATCTGTCGCGCGCAAAGCGGATCAGGTACGGCGTGGAGAAGCAGCGCTTTGATTATGACAAATACAAAGATCTGGAGATTTCCATGCCCGGGCAGTTCCAGATCGAAAATGCGGTTCTGGCGGTGGAGACGGTTCTCGCGCTTACAAGGTGCGGGTTTCGTGTGCCGGAGGAGAAACTTAGACAGGGGCTTGTGCAGACGAGATGGCACGGCAGGTTCGACGTGATTGCGAAGCGGCCGTTATTTATTGCGGACGGGGCGCACAACGAGGATGCCGCCAAAAAATTGGCGGAAAGTATCCGTTTTTATTTTACAAACAGGAAAATAATTTATATAATGGGAATGTTACAGGACAAAGAATATGACAAGGTGATTCGGCATACTTTTGAACTGGCGTCCCATATCATTACCGTAACGCCGCCCATTAAGGAGCGCGCTCTGCCGGCGCTTGAGCTGGCGCAGACGGCGCGGGAGTATCACAGAGCCGTGACTGCGGCGGACAGCGTGCAGGAGGCGGTGGAAATCGCGTATCTCCTGACAGGAAAAGATAAGGATGCCGTTATCGTTGCCTTCGGCTCTCTCTCCTATCTGGGAGAACTGATGGATATAGTCGGGCACAGAGATACGATCAGGAGAGACAGTCATGGTAGATCAGACAAAAATTAAAGAGGCGGTCAGACTGCTTTTAGAGGGCATCGGCGAGGATGTGGACAGAGAGGGTCTGCGGGAGACGCCGGACAGAATTGCCCGCATGTACGGGGAAATCTTTGCGGGGATGGAGGAGAATGCGGGAGAGCATCTGGCGAAGACGTTTGCCGTCGCGAGTAATGAGATCGTTCTCGTAAAAAATATCACCTTTTATTCTACTTGCGAACATCATCTCATGCCGTTTTACGGGAAGGCGCATATCGCCTATCTTCCGGACGGGAAGGTGGTGGGCTTGAGCAAGCTGGCGAGGACGGTGGAGGTTTACGCCAGAAGACCCCAGATTCAGGAGCAGATGACGATCCAGATCGTGGAAGCGGTTATGGAGCATTTAAAGCCGCAGGGGGCGATCGTCATGCTGGAGGCGGAGCACCTCTGTATGACCATGCGGGGGGTGGAGAAACCCGGCAGCAGAACGATGACGCTGGCGTCCAGAGGCTGCTTTCAGAAAGACCCGAAGTGGCAGGAACTGTTTTTCCGCATGATCGGGGAAGAAAAAGTGTATAATCAGGATTTAGCAAAGTAAAATCCTGTGGATAAGTAGTCATACAATAAAGAACACGGAGGGTAGGAAAATGAGGATAGGACAGAGGGATTTCAGAACAAAAGGACATGCTTATGTGATGGGAATACTCAACATAACACCCGATTCTTTTTCTGACGGAGGAAAATACAACGATCTGGATCAGGCATTATATCATGTAGAACAGATGATAACAGATGGTATGGATATCGTGGATGTGGGCGGGGAGTCCACAAGACCCGGTTACATGCAGATTTCTGTGCAGGAGGAGATCGACAGGGTGGCTCCGGTGATCGAGGCGATTAAATCCAGATTTAATGTACCGATTTCTCTGGACACTTACAAATCCGAGGTGGCGAAGGCGGGCATCGCCGCGGGTGTGGATATGATTAACGATATCTGGGGCTTAAAGTATGATGAAAACATGGCGCAGGTGATTGCGGAGTCCGGGCTGCCCTGCTGTCTGGCGCACAACAGAAAGGACATGAGATACAACAACCTGATCGAGGAAATGTTCTGGGATCTGGAAGCGTCCCTTGAGATTGCGAGCAGCAAGGGCATCGCTTTTGATAAGATCATTCTGGATCCGGGTATCGGCTACGGCAAGAGTTACGAGAACAATCTGGAAATTATTGATAACCTGCAGAAGTTCCACTCCCTCGGCTATCCGCTGCTTCTCGGCGCGAGCCGCAAGTCCGTGGTGGGCATGGGACTGGACCTTCCGGTGAACGAGCGCGTGGAAGGGACGCTGGTAACTACGGTATATGGCGTACAGCGCGGCGTTATGTTCGTGCGCGTACATGATGTGAAGGAGAATGCCCGCGCCGTCAAGATGACGGAGGCAATCCGCGATGGGTATAAAAACTGAAGCGGAAGCATATTAAATAACGCATGATATGATATTTCTTTATCCGTGCGGGAGAGGAGTCCATGATGGCGGATCAGATTATTGTGGAAGACTTGCAGATATACGCCTATCACGGGGTATATCAGCAGGAGAACGAAAAAGGGCAGAATTTCTTTGTCAGTGTGTTTCTGGACACGGATACCAGAGCGGCAGGCATGGCGGATGATCTGGGATTATCCACGAATTACGGCGTCGTGTGCCGGTTCCTGCACACCTTCCTCACGGAGCATACTTACAAGCTGATCGAGACGGCGGCGGAGAAAGCTTCGGAAGCGCTGCTTTTGCAGTTTCCCTATGTAAGGCAGGTCACCATGGAGGTAAAGAAGCCGGAGGCGCCGATCACGGTTCCCTTCGGTTCGGTTTCCGTGAAGATTACGAGAGGATGGCGGCGGGTCTACATCGCCTGCGGTTCTAATATCGGGGATAAAAGGGCGCACTTAAGCGCGGCTGTGGACGCGCTGCTGGCGGATAAAAGATGCAGGGTGCTGCGTGTCTCTGACTGGGTGGAGACGACACCCTACGGCGGCGTGGAGCAGGCGGATTATTTAAACGGCGCGCTGTCCATCGAGACGCTCTACACACCGGAGGAACTTCTGGAGGTACTGCAGGGGATCGAAAGGGCGGAGGCGAGAGAGCGGAAAGAGCGCTGGGGACCGCGGACGCTGGATCTGGATATTCTTCTCTACGAGGGAAGGGTGATGGACACAAAGAAACTGACGATTCCCCACCGGGATATGCAAAACCGTGACTTTGTACTGAAGCCGCTTTCGCAGATTGCCCCGTATGAGAGACACCCCGTATTCGACAAAGCGGTGGTGGAACTTCTCGCTGACGTGGAGCAAAACGGAGAAAAACACGTGTTATCAAATGAGTGAAAAGAGAGGGGCTGTCCTTGGTGGACAGCCCCTTTGCTGCAGCAGTTTTTTTATTCCTCGCTTTTCCCTTTCAGATTGTTGTTTTTCATTGCCGCTTCCCTCGCGGCGTCAAAGGTGGTCACATTGATGGGACCGTAAGTGTAAGTCTTGTATACCGGCGTGGACTCGTTGAAGGAGTTAAAGTACACATATTCTGAGGTGATATTGATGTTCTGGTACACGCCCTCGCGGACGATTTCCTGTGCGCTGCCGTCGGTCATCATCCGCTTAAGCGCCGGCGCGTCGGCGGAACTGACTTGATAGTAAATGTAATTGCCGTAGACGTTGAACATGTCAATGCGATCGTTCGTCAGCACTTCCACCACATTGTTGGACAGATTATAGCGGCACAGACGGTAGTTTTCCGCCACGTCCATATAGTAGACGTAACCGTCCTGCAAAATGGGATTCCAGATGTTTCCCTGCCAGACCACGGAGTCCCTGTCCGTGGCAACGTCGAGGGCGTGGAGATAGTGGTCCTCCGCCGCGCCGTTGTAATAGATTTTGCCGTTCACGTAGCAGTTGGGATTGATAATCGCTTCCGCCACAGTCTGTTTGTCTTTTTTGTCAATGCGCACTTTGTCGAGGGAAGTGCCGATCTGCTTGTCGTATTTTTCATAGTAAAGGTAGTTGCCGCAAAGCTGCATGCTGACGATATCGCAGCGGTCCAGACCGACCACGGATTTCCCTTTCAGATTGCTCCGGTAGATGCCTGCCATGCGGACGGCGCTGCCGATACCACCCGCCTCTGTGCCGCCGCTGACCTGCGCGTAGTAGAGATAGTTACCCGCAGCGTTGATGGAGGAGACGGCGCCCTCGTTGAACTTGACCAGATCCGTCTCGTCCGGATTCATGGAGTAGAGGGCGAAATTGTCGTAGGCGTTGGCGAAATACACCCGCCCGTCCATCTCGCAGAAATACCCGCCGTTGTTCAAGTTTCCGGGGGTGTTCCCGGTGGTAAATTCGTCGTTCATGGGAATACGGCTGCTCAGTATAACGAATAGTAACAGGATCAATAAAATAACTCCTGTTATCGCAAGAAACAGGATGTTTTTTTGCTTGGTTGTCATTGGATTCCCCTCCCCGAAAAACTCCATCGTAACACTACTATTATATCTGGAAAGCCGCTTGCTATCAAGAACAAATTGCGGTAAACTTACTATGAAAAGTTTCGGTTGGAAAGGACAGATAAAATGGATTTATTGGAACTGCGGAGCCAGCTTGACGTGATTGACGAGAAGATCGTGGCGCTTTACGAGGAGCGTATGGCAATTTCTGCCAAGGTGGCAGACTATAAGATTGAGACGGGAAAGAAAGTATTTGACAAAGTCAGGGAGGAAGAGAAGCTAAAGAAGGTGCGCTCCCTCACACACGACCCTTTTAACGCCCATGGCGTGCAGGAACTTTTTGAACAGATTATGTCCATGAGCAGGAAACTCCAGTATAAGAAACTGGTGGAGGCGGGGGCGCTGGGAAGGCTGCCCTTTATCGGGGTGGACAGGCTGGAGACGGAACAGGCGAGAGTGGTCTTTCAAGGGGCGGAAGGCGCTTACTCCCAGATGGCGATGTTCCGCTATTTCGGGGAACAGGTGAAGAGCTTCCACGTGGAGACATTCCGGGACGCCATGACGGCGATAGAGGAGGGAAGCGCGGATTTTGCAGTGCTGCCCATTGAAAATTCCACGGCGGGGATCGTCAGCGAGATCTATGATCTGCTGGTGGAGTTCGAGAACTATATTGTGGGGGAGCAGATTATCGAGATCGAGCACTGTCTGCTGGGGCTGCCGGGGACGGCGGTCTCACAGATTAAGACGGTGTATTCCCATCCCCAGTCGCTGATGCAGAGCGCCAGATATCTGAACGAGCATGAGGAGTGGCAGCAGGTCAGTCTGAAAAACAATGCCTTTGCCGCGCGCAAGGTGAGCGAGGAGGGGGACCAGACGCAGGCGGCAATCGCCAGCGAGCAGGCGGCGAAAGTTTACGGTCTGGATATTCTTAAGCGGGGGGTCAACCAGTCGGATACCAATTCCACAAGGTTTATCATCGTCACTAACCAGAAGATATTCAGAAAAGACGCGGGAAAGATCAGTATTTGTCTGGAGGTGCCCCATGAGAGCGGATCCCTCTACCATATGCTGTCCCACTTTATCTATAATAATCTGAACATGTCGAGGATTGAGAGCCGTCCCATTGAGGACCGGAACTGGGAGTACCGCTTCTTTATTGATTTTGACGGGAATTTTGCGGACGGCGCGGTGAAGAACGCGCTGAGAGGACTGCGGGATGAGGCGCGCAACCTGAGAATATTGGGGAACTACTAGCGGAGGAAATAACGATGAGGGAAGAGGAACTGATCATCTATAAGGAGTTTGCGGACGGGGATATCCTGCGGGATGTGGTCTGGCTGATGGAGCATTACCGCGCCGGGGACGGCAGGGCGAGACCGCTTTTTTACAGATGTATGCACAGGCTTTCTGAGCAGGCGGCGGATCACGGGTTTTACGGGAATCTCTGGCACTGTTATCTGACAAACCTTCTGGTGAACAATGAAAACAGCTACAGCTGCGCCTGCGAGATGCGGGGCGAGGTGGAGGGCAGCATCAACGAGCTGGTGCTACACGATATCGCGATTTTCAAGGAGTTTTTTGACTATGACTTTACGGAGATGATGGTGGTCTTAAAGGCGCCGGAGTTTGCCGTGGTTTTGAATTACGAGGGACCTTCCGCGGACAGTAAAATCTACAACAGGCGTATCCGCGACCGCATCTGCACGCTGGCGCAGCATTTTGTGGAGAATGAGAATGCGGCGGCTATGAAGGCGACGCTCACCCAGTTCTACCGGGAGTACGGCGTGGGTGATCTGGGACTGCACAAGGCTTTCCGCGTGGAGCACACGGAGACGGGCGCGCAGATTGTGCCGATACGCAATATCGCGCACGTATATCTGGATGATCTGGTGGGCTATGAGATTCCCAAGCAGAAACTATGTGAGAATACGGAGGCTTTCGTGGCGGGAAGGCGCGCCAACAACTGTCTGCTGTTCGGCGATGCGGGCACGGGGAAATCCTCCTGCGTAAAGGCGATTGCCAACGAATATTACGAGAAGGGACTGCGTATCATTGAACTGTACAAGCATCAGTTTCAGGATCTGAACGCAGTGATCGGACAGCTGAAAAACCGCAATTACAAGTTTATCATTTACATGGACGATCTCAGCTTCGAGGATTTCGAGGTGGAATACAAATACTTAAAGGCGCTGATCGAGGGCGGGCTGGAGAAAAAGCCGGCAAATGTGCTGATTTACGCGACCTCCAACAGGCGCCACCTGATCCGGGAGAATTACAGTGACAAGGCGGACAGGCGGGACGAGGACATGCACGCGGGGGACACGGTGCAGGAGAAACTGTCGCTTGTCTACCGCTTTGGCGTGACCATCTTTTTCGGGTCGCCGGATAAAAAACAGTTCCAGCAGATCGTAAAGACGCTGGCGGAGAGGAACGGGCTTAAGGTGCCGGAGGAGGAGCTGTTCCTTCTGGCGAATAAGTGGGAGCTTTCCCACGGCGGGCTTTCCGGCAGGACGGCGCAGCAGTTCATTGATTTCTTACTTGGTCAGACTGCGGGGTAAAAGCGAGAAGAAGGAGTTGCAGGAGGGGAAGATGAAAACATTTGCGGCGATAGACGTGGGTTCGTATGAACTCGGCATGAAAATATTTGAAATTTCATCAAAGAGCGGTCTGCGGGAGATTGACCACATCAGGCACAGGATCGATCTGGGGACGGACACTTTTGCCACGGGGAAGATCAGTTATGACCGGGTGGACGAGCTTTCCCGGGTGCTGCGGGACTACACCGATATTATGAAGGGCTACCGGGTGGACGATTACACCGCCTACGGCACCAGCGCCATCCGGGAGACGGAAAATACCATGATCGTTCTGGACCAGATCGCCCAGAGGACGGGCATCCGCATCGAGGTGTTAAGCAACTCGGAGCAGCGTTTCCTGAACTACAAGGCGATCGCTTCCAGAGGGCGTTTCAACAAGATCGTGGAGAAGGGAACCGCCATTGTGGATATCGGCGGCGGCAGTATCCAGATTTCCCTCTTCGACAAGGACACGCTGGTGACCACCCAGAATATGCGTCTGGGCGTTCTGCGGCTGCAGGACCAGCTGGGGCGGCTGAACATCAGCCCCAGACAGTACGAGGTGATTCTCGACGAGATGGTGAGTTCCCAGATACAGTTGTTTAAGAAGCTGTATCTGAAGGAAGGGCAGATCGAGAACATTATTGTGGTGGACGACTATATTTCCGCCATTGTGGGGAAGAACGTTCTGGGGCTGGAGGAGAGCAGCGTGGAAGTGCCCGCCGTGGAGTTGTTTCTGGAACGGATCCGCTCCAAGTCGAACCAGCAGGCGGCAAAGGCGCTGGATATGCCGGAGGAAAACATTCCGCTTCTCTTTATATCGGGTATTCTGATCAACCGGATCGCCAAGATGATGGGCGCCAATATGATCTGGGCGCCGGGGGTGACGCTCTGCGACGGCATGGCTTACGAGTACGCGGAAAAACATAAGATCATCAGGGAAGAGCATGATTTCGAGCAGGATATCATTGCCTGCGCACAGAACATAAGCAAGCGCTACATGGGCAGCAGGCGCAGGGGCGAGACGCTGGAAAAAATCGCCCTGACCATATTTGACAGCATGAGGAAGGTGCACGGTCTTGGGAAGCGGGAGCGGCTGCTTTTGCGGATCGCCACACTTCTGCACGACTGCGGCAAGTACATCAGCCTTGTGAATCTGGGCGAGTGCTCCTACAATATCATCATGTCCACGGAGATCATCGGGCTGTCCCATACAGAGCGGGAGATCGTGGCGAATGTGGTGAAGTACAACCACATGGATTTTGATTACTGGCAGGTGATGGGCGGAAATATTACGATCGACAGGGAGGCATATCTGACGATCGCCAAGCTGACCGCCATACTAAAGGTTGCAAACGGGCTTGACCGCAGCCATAAGCAGAAGTTTAAGGATGTAAAAGCGGTTTTAAAGGAGAGGGAACTTGTCATCACTGTGGATGAGTCGGTGGATATCACACTGGAAAAAGGGCTGTTTACAAAACGTTCCGACTTCTTTGAGGAAGTCTACAGCGTCCGCCCGGTGATCAGACAGCGCCACGAGAAATAAATAACATATGTAATAAAAAGGAGACCATGGGATATGGCACAGGGGAAAGTATTTGCGGATGAATCGTACTATACAAACAGGGAGCTGAGCTGGCTGCTTTTTAACGAGAGGGTGCTTTCGGAGGCGAGAGATAAACAGTTACCGCTGTTTGAACGGCTGAAATTCTTGAGTATCACGGCGTCCAATCTGGACGAGTTTTTCATGGTGCGGGTGGCGTCCCTCAAGGATATGGTGAACGCGGGTTATAAGAAGCGTGACATCGCGGGGATGACGGCGACGGAACAGCTTGTGCGGGTGAATGAAAAGACCCATCAGCTTGTGAACCAGCAGTACAACACGTACAACCGCTCCCTTCTGCCGCAGCTTGCGGCGAACGGGCTGCGCATCATTACGCACCATGAGGATCTGACCAGGGAGGAGGCGGCGTATGTGGACAGCTACTTTACAGACAGCGCCTACCCGGTGCTCACGCCCATGGCGGTGGATTCCTCAAGACCGTTTCCGCTGATCCGAAATAAGTCCCTGAATCTGGGAGCTTTGATGACGAAGAAAAACGGCGACGGGGAGATGGAGTTTGCCACGGTGCAGGTGCCAAGCGTCCTTTCCCGTCTGGTGGAGATTCCCTCGGAGGAGGGGAGGCGCCTGATACTTCTGGAGGAAGTGATCGAGCGCAACATACACAAGCTTTTCTTGAACTATGATATTGTCTGCACGTATCCTTTCCGTATCATGCGGAACGCCGATCTGACCATCGAGGAGGAGGAGGCGGAGGACCTTCTGCAGGAGATCGAGAAGCAGCTTAAAAAGAGACAGTGGGGACAGGTGATCCGTCTGGAGGTGGAGGAGGGTATCGACAGCCGTCTCCTCAGACTGATCCGGGAGGAGCTGGCGATCCCGAAGGAGGACATTTATGCCATCAGCGGGCCGCTGGACCTCACTTTTCTGATGAAACTGTACGGCGTGGAGGGCTTTGATCATCTGAAGGAACACAGTTACCTGCCGCCCCAGACGGTGCCGGAGCTGCCGGAGGACGCGGATGTGTTTGCGAAGATCAGGGAGGGCGATATCCTGATGCACCACCCGTACCAGAGCTTTGAGCCGGTGGTGCGGTTTATCAGACAGGCGGCAAGGGACCCGGAGGTTCTGGCGATCAAGCAGACCCTTTACCGTGTCAGCGGCAATTCCCCCATCATAGCGGCTCTGGAGCAGGCGGCGGAAAACGGCAAACAGGTTTCCGTGCTCGTGGAGTTAAAGGCGAGGTTTGACGAGGAGAACAACATCGTCTGGGCGAGAAAGCTGGAGAAAGCGGGCTGCCATGTCATTTACGGGCTGGTCGGGCTTAAGACCCACAGTAAAATAACACTTGTTGTCAGAAGAGAGGAGAACGGCATACGCCGCTATGTCCATCTCGGCACGGGCAACTACAATGATTCCACGGCGAAGCTTTACACGGACGTCGGCTATTTCACCTGTTCGGAGATGATCGGGGAGGACGCGACGGCGGTCTTTAATATGCTCTCGGGGTACTCGGAGCCGAGGAGCTGGAACAGGCTTTCCCTTGCGCCCTACTGGCTGAAGGACAGATTTATTCATCTGATCGCCAGAGAGAAGGCACATGCCGAATCGGGGAGACCGGCAAGAATCATTGCCAAGATGAACGCGCTCTGCGACAAGGACGTGATCAAGGCGCTCTATGAGGCGAGCGCGGCGGGGGTGAAGATTGACCTGATTATCCGCGGCATCTGCTGTCTGCGCGTGGGGATAGAGGGCGTCAGCGAGAACATCACGGTCCGCTCCCTTGTCGGAAACTTTCTGGAGCACGCGAGAATCTTCTACTTTGAAAACGACGGCAAGCCGGAATATTACTGCGCCAGCGCGGACTGGATGCCGAGGAACTTAGAGCGCAGGGTGGAGATTCTCTTCCCCATCGAAAAGCCGGCGCTGCAGGAGAAACTGAAAAATATTCTGGACTGCCAGCTCAGGGATTCGGTGAAGGCGCAGGTGCTGCAGCCCGACGGCACTTACGTGAAGGTGGATAAGCGCGGGAAGGAAGTGTTCAACGCCCAGCTTACGTTCTGCAAAGAGGCGAAGGCGGCGGCGAAGGAGAAGGCGGGAACCGTGCACAAGAGGGTGTTTATCCCGAAGATGCACCACGACCAAAGTGAGAAGACGGAAAGGAATGAAGGGAAATGAAGATATATCTTGCCTCGGCGTCGCCGCGGCGGAAGGAGCTTATGAAGCAGGTGGGCATTTCCTTTAAGGTGGTGCCGAGCACGGTGGAGGAGAAGATCACGAAGGAGGCGCCGGGCGAAGTGGTGGAGGAGCTGTCTTACCAGAAGGCGGTGGACGTCTGCGGGAAACTTGCCGCGGAGGGAAAAGAGGACTTTGTCGTGATCGGCGCGGACACGGTGGTGAGCGCGTGGGGAAAAATCCTCGGCAAACCTGCGGACAAGGCGGATGCGGCGCGCATGTTAAAGGATCTGCAGGGCGGCAGCCATCAGGTTTATACGGGTGTCACTCTGGCGTGGAAGTATAAAGATATGCAGCCGATGTACGCCACCTTTTCCGAGTGTACGGATGTGACCATGTATGCCATGACCGACGAGGAGATACAGAGGTATGTGGACAGCGGGGAGCCGATGGACAAGGCGGGCGCGTATGCGATTCAGGGTCTTTGCGCCGCGCATATTCAGGGGATCTGCGGAGATTATAACAATGTGGTGGGACTGCCTGTCGGGCGGCTCTGTCAGGAACTCAAGAGGCGGGGACTGCTCTGAAACGCCTGTCTGCGCCGGATGACGGGAAATGTTATGTAAACTACAAGAGATAGGGAGGGATCGTTTGTGTTTGACGAGAAAGTAGTACAGTGTTTTTTGGAGAACCAGTTACAGCTCTATCCTGAGAAGGTAGCGGAGACCTACGAGGAGGCGGAGAACTTCTTGGAAGAGTGTATGGCGGTTGTGGTGGATTCCGTCAGGGAAGTGTGGGAGTTTTTCGAGGAGGAAGGCGTCGATATGGAGGGCGCCGACGAGGAAGGGATTCTGGAAGCGGACGAGGTGTTTGAGGTCGGGGACGGAAGATATCTTATCATTGAAGGTTAATTTAACAGTTTCCGCATCATATCCGCCAGCCCATTCTGGTCGTTGTCAAGATCTGTGACAACATCGGCGTGGGCTTTCACTTTGTCCGTGGCGTTTTTCATGGCGATGCCGCAGCCCGCCGCATCCAGCATGGAGATGTCGTTTTCCGCATCTCCGGCGGCAAAGGAGTCAGAGACGGGAATGCCCAGATAATCGCAGAGAAAGAGAAGGGAACTGCCTTTGCCCGCGTTCCAGCCATAGAGCTCCAGATAGATGTTGCTGGAATAGATGGTGCGGATACGACCTTCTGCCCAGTCTGCAATTTTCTTGCGGAAAGTCTCCAGTTTCTCATAGTTATGTAAGCTAATTGCAAGCATTTTGCACGGTTCTTCCGTGAGAGCATCGCGAAGATTTTCAGAGACCACAAGAGGCAGATGTATTTTTCTGCGATAGTAACGGACTTCCTCGTCATCCGCAGGGGAAATGATGGCGTCGTCCACATCACTGTCGCGGTAAGTCTGGATATGGAGGGACAGCTCCTTCGCCTGTTCCTGCAGATAGGAGATGTAGGGGAGAGGAAGCCCGAATTTACGGATGGTGCGCTGTTTGTCGCAGTCGTAGACACGGCAGCCGTTGGACGCGCTTAAAAAGATGCCGGGCTGATGTAACCCCGCCAGTTCTTTCACTTCCATGACGCTCATAAGCGGTCTGCCGGAGGAGAGCACCAGACGGTTCCCTGCCGCCAGAAATTCGTCCAGAAACGCTTTGGTCTCCGGGGAAACCTGACTCTGGTTATTTAAAAGGGTATCGTCCAAATCCGTAAATAAAATTTTCATAGGATGTCCTCTTTTCGTCACATGTGTTGCCTGTACTGTGGGAAATCTAGTTCCTTCCGGGTAGAGCCGCCTTGATTTTCAAAAGCGCTTCTTCGGGGACAAACAGCCTGCCGTAGCCGCAGCCGAGATCCAGCCCGGGCTTGTTCGCACCGTGGAAATCGGAGCCGCCGCTTACGAGCAGGTCATATTTTTCGGCAAGCCTCTGCATATCCCGCACATCCTGATTGCTGTAAGTGCTGTAGAAAACTTCGATCCCCATAAGCCCGTCCTCTTTCAGGAAGGAGACCAGCGTTTCCAGCCTGTCGTTTCCCATGTGATAGAGGGGAGGGTGCGCCAGAATGGGGACGCCGCCCGCCTGCAGGATCAGCTCTACTGTCTGGGAGGGCGTTACCTTCTCCCGCGGCACAAAGTATTTCGTGTGGTCGCCCAGATATCTTGCGAACGCGTCCTGTCTGCTTTTCACATACCCGTGTTCCAGCAGGTAGGAGGCGTAGTGTGCTCTGGTGATCACCGCACCCGGGTACATGGCAAGCAGCCTTTCGTAGGTGATATCGATGCCTGCGCCCTGCAGGTTTTCACACATTTTCCTGTTGCGGTTTGTGCGTGAGTCCACAAAGCCGCCAAGCGCGCTCTGAAATGCTTTTTCTTTATGCGAAATGTAAAGTCCTACAATGTGTACATCCTGCTTCTGGTATTTGGTTGAAAACTCGATTCCCGGAATCACTTCCACGGAGGGAAGACCGCGCTCTTCCAGAGCCGCCGCGTGTGCCAACGCCTCGTCAAGCCCTTCTATGCTGTCGTGATCCGTGATTGCCACGGCGGCAAGGTTTTTCTCTGTGGCATAATCCACCAGTTCCGTGGGCGTGTAACTGCCGTCCGATTTGCAGGTGTGGGTGTGCAGGTCAATTGCTCTCATGTTTAGTCGTCTTCTTCCTGACTGGCGGTACTCGTGTAAACGGTACGCTTTCTCGCCATTTCATCGCTTTCGAGATACTCGTCGTAGGTGGTGATCTTGTCGATCAGGGTGCCGTCTGGCAGGATTTCCATAATGCGGTTTGCCGTGGTCTGCACTACCTGATGGTCGTGGCAGGAGAAGATCTCCACGCCCTTGAATTTCTTCATGCCCTCGTTTAAGGCGGTGATCGCCTCCATGTCGAGATGGTTCGTCGGCTCGTCAAAGAGCAGGCAGTTTGCGCCGCTGATCATCATTTTAGAGAGGAGACAGCGCACCTTCTCGCCGCCAGAGAGCACTTTCACCTTTTTCACGCCGTCCTCGCCGGCAAAGAGCATACGCCCGAGGAAACCGCGCACATAGGTCACATCCTTCACAGGAGAGTAACCCATGAGCCAGTCGGTGATGGTGTAGTCGTTGTCAAACTCCGCCGTGTTGTCCTTCGGGAAATACGCCTGAGAGGTGGTAACGCCCCATTTGTACGTGCCCTCGTCCGGTTCCATCTCGCCCATCAGAATCTGTAAAAGGGTGGTTTTTGCCAGCTCGTTGCCGCCCACAAGCGCAATCTTGTCGTCGTGTCCCACGATGAAGGAAATATTGTCCAGCACCTTTTCGCCGTTGATGCTTTTGCTTAACCCTTCCACAGTGAGCACTTCGTTGCCGATCTCGCGCTCGGGACGGAAGTCGATGTAAGGGTATTTGCGGCTGGAAGGACGGATGTCGTCCAACTCGATTTTTTCAAGGGCGCGCTTTCTGGAAGTCGCCTGTTTGGATTTGCTTGCGTTGGCGGAGAAGCGGGAAATAAATTCCTGCAGCTCCTTGATCTGTTCCTCTTTCTTTTTGTTTGCCTCCTTGCGCTGCTTGATGATCAGCTGGCTGGACTCGTACCAGAAATCGTAGTTGCCCGCGTAGAGCTGGATTTTGCCGTAGTCGATATCCGCCGTGTGGGTGCAGACTTTATTGAGGAAGTAGCGGTCGTGGGAGACCACGATCACCGTGTTTTCAAAGTTAATCAGAAACTCTTCCAGCCATGCGATGGCGTCTAAGTCCAGATGGTTGGTAGGCTCGTCCAGAAGCAGGATATCGGGGTTGCCGAAAAGCGCTTTGGCAAGGAGCACCTTGACTTTTTCGTTGCCGTTTAAGTCCGCCATCTGGCTGTAGTGCAGCTCCGTCCCGACACCGAGACCGTTTAAGAGCATGGCGGCGTTACTCTCCGCGTCCCAGCCGTCCATCTCCGCAAACTCCGCCTCCAGCTCGCTGGCGCGGATGCCGTCCTCGTCGGAGAAATCTTCCTTGGCGTAAATCGCGTCCTTCTCCTTCATAATCTGGTAGAGACGCTCGTTGCCCATGATGACCGTGTCCATCACCGAGTAAGCGTCGTACTTAAAGTGGTCCTGCTCCAGAACCGAGAGACGCTGACCGGGCGTGATTGACACGTCGCCGTTGGTGGTTTCCAAAACGCCCGAAAGGATTTTTAAGAAGGTGGACTTTCCCGCGCCGTTGGCGCCGATCAGCCCGTAGCAGTTGCCTTCGGTGAACTTGATGTTTACGTCCTCAAAGAGGGCCTTTTTTCCTACACGTAAGGTTACGTTGTTTGCCTGTATCATGTTACATCCTCATGTTTTCTGTATTTTTGCTTGTTTTGGTTACTCATATCATTATACACAAAGAGCAGGTTTTTGCAATGAAAATCGGGGAATACATACATTTTATGGAATGGGAAGAATTTTTGAAACTTTTTGCCCTTCTGATTCGTATTACTTATATATAGAAGAAACGGCAACAGGCAGTATCGTGTATGCGGCAGGGCAATCCTGCGGACAAAGAGAGGGCGGGTTCCATGAACGGATTTTTATTTACGCCGATGACGCGGTTTTACGCGGAGGCATTGCAGTATATGAAAAACGCGGGCGACAAAACAGCGGGAAAGGCAGATGGAGGCGCGGCGGGCGGCATGGGAGACACTGTGGACGAAGCCGGTGTGGCGGGGAGCTTTGCGGGGACAGTGCAGGAGAAAATTGCGCAGAAGGAGCAGGGCGTGCTTCCCGGTCCGTTAAGGCAGCAGGATCCATTCCCCGATTCAGCGGGGCAGACGGCGGGGGCTGCCTCCCTTGCGGGGGAACGCAGCGAGCAGGCTGTGAAAGCCATGTCCATGGATCAGTACAAGATGTATATTTACCAGAAAATATCGGCGCTTCCCACAAGCGCGACCCAGAAGTGGGATGCGGTGTCCGTCAATATTTCAGAGGAGGGCTTTGCGGCGATGAAGGCGGATCCCGCCTACGAAAAGTGGGTGCTCGATACGCTGCGGCAGGATTTCGCCTTCTACAATCCGTGGAGCGCCTATGCGGGCGGCACCTACCGGGTGCACTACTTTGGCGCCACGAAGGAGGAGTACCGGGGAGAGAGTTTCCAGATGGGATTTCGTAACGGCGGAAAACACACGGATTCCTCCAAGAAAAAGAAACAGAAGAGTTTCTGGGAAAAGAGAGCCGAGCGACACAAGATGTATATGGATCTCGCCACAAAAGCGTGGTACAAACAGGAGAATGAGCGGGAGTACCAGCAGAAGATTGCGTTTGGCAGAAAAGACGTGAGCAGCGCCCTTTTAAGGCAGCAGGCGCTGGAACGCGCCACAGGGGAAAAGGTGGAGTTAGGAGTAAACCCCGACGTGCTTTCCGAGGCGGCAACGGAGCTGGCACAGAATTACGTGTTCTTCAAGATACCGAGCGCGCTGACCAACCCGAAGCCGAAACCAGTGAAGTAATCTAGGGCAGCATCACCGTGAATACGCTGCCGCCGCCCTGACGGTCGGCGACGCTGATGGCGCCGTGGTGGAGCCTGACAATTTCAGAGGCGATAGAGAGACCCAGCCCGAAGTGCCCTTTGGCGCTTCGGGATTTTTCGGCGCGGTAAAAGCGGTCGAAAATCTTTTTCCGATCCTCGGGAGGAATGCCTACGCCGGTGTCGGAGACGGTCAGATAAAAGCGGTTCTTTTTGTGGGAGAGCGCAAGGTCGATGCGTCCGCCCTCCGGTGTGTAGCTGATGGCATTGTGAAGCAGGATGGAGAGAAGCTGGACGATGCGGTCGGTGTCCGCGGTGCAAAGCGGCAGGGACTCTTCCGGCAGCGAAATGGTAAGGGACAGCTTCTTTTCGGCGGCAAGCGGTTCAAAAGCCTCGTAAGTGTTAATCAGCAATGTGTCCAGTTCCAAGGGCGCCGGGCGGCAGGTGAAGCGCTGGGAGTCGGATGCGCTCAGGGTAAGCATGTCATTGACTAAAGAGGTCAAAATATCGCCCTCCTGTCTGATCGTGTCGAGAAAGCGGGACTGTTTTTCCGCGTCCGCGTCCCGGCAGCACTCGGCGGCGGAGAGGATCACGGCGAGGGGCGTGCGCAGCTCATGGGATGCCGCCGCCACAAATTCCGTCTGTTTTTTGCGGCTTTCGATGACAGGCTGCAGCAGTTTCCCGGTGAAAAAGAAGGAAAAGAGGGATAATAAGAGGACGGCGGCAATATCGATCAGCAGAAAACGCAGTCTCTGTCTGGTGATCTGTTCCCGGAGAAAATCGAGAGGGGAGAGCACCAGAAGCTGTAAAGAGGACGTGCCCCGGTTCAGCTCGATGACGCTGATGTAGTATTCGTGCTTCCCGCCTGTGGGGTTAAATGGAAATTCAGAGTGGATGCACGTGCTGAAGAGACTGTCCTGTTCTACGGCAGACATATGGGAAGAGGAATACTCCCTGTGGTAGATTTCCAGACATTCATCCAGCAGACTGCGGATTTCAGAGGATTCCGACAGGCTGGTCAGACGGTTGTAGAGAAAAGGGATGCCGTTGTCGAGGGCATAAAAAGTGTAACCGCCGCGCGCTTCCATTTTGGAGAGCCATTCCATGGAGATGACGGACTGCTGTTCCAAGCTGGTGGCGATGGTATTGATATCGTTCTGGAAAGAACGGAACTGGTTTTCGTACAGCTCTTTTTCTGAGAGATACAGATAGAGCAGGGACATCACGATCAGGATCGCGGCGGTGATGCCGGCGCAGAGCGCCGTTAAATACAGGCGTACTTTTTGGAACATATTTTCTCCTCATCTATAAGCGGACTCTATGAGGGCTCTGTCAGAGTGTAGCCAACGCCCCGGACTGTCTTAAGGTTCAGCCGGCTGCCAACCGTTTTCAATCTTCTGCGAAGAAAATGGATATAGTTGTCAAGATTTCCTTCTTCCACGTCACTGTCGGGTCCCCATACTTTTAAGAGAAGATGGTTTCTGGAAAGGGTGGCGCCGCCGTTCTTTAAGAAAGCTTCCAGAAGCGTCGCCTCCCGTTTCGACAGCGTACAGTTTCCAGCAGGTCCTGTGAGCCGGTTTTCCGCAGGCAGCCAGACGATATCCGAGAAGGTGCGGGTTTCCTCGTCCACCAGATGGCGCGGTCTTCTCGACACACAGCGGATTCTCGCCAGAAGTTCTTCCAGCGCGAAGGGCTTTACCAGATAGTCGTCCGCGCCCAGATCAAGCCCTTCCACTTTATCGGAGAGGGTGCCCAGAGCGGTAATCAGGATCACGGGTGTGGAGATGCCCTTTTCCCGCAGTGAGGCGAGCACGTCCGTACCTTCCATACAGGGCAGCATACGGTCTAACAGAATAATATCGTAGATATTTTGTTCCCCGTAGAAGAGTGCGTCCTCCCCGTCAAAACAGGCATCCACGATAAATCCCCCCTGCGTCAGTCCGTAAACAAGCGTCTCATTCAGTTTTTCGTCATCTTCAGCAAGCAGTATCCGCATGAATTTTACCACCTTTTAAATATATTGTATCATATTAATCTTTAAAAAATCTCTAAGCTCTTTTCTTTTTTTATATAAAATTGTATAATCTAATCTGGGAGGAGAGACAGTGAAACCAGAGAGAGAAAATGCGGAATTGACGATCAGCTTTAATGAGCAGACGCTGCCTATTATCGAGCAGATCTCTGAGGGAATGCCGGGTGGTTTTTTTATTTACCACGCGGACGGGGACGAGGAGCTGATTTATATAAACGGCGCCATGCTTCGTATCTTTGGCTGCGATACGCTGGAGGAGTTCAAGGCGCTGACGGGTTACACCTTTAAAGGGCTTGTCCACCCGGAGGATATCGACGAGGTGGAAAAGAGCATCGGGACACAGATCGCGCACAGCGGCGAGAATCTTGACTATGTGGAATACCGGATTATCCGTAAGGACGGCACGGTGCGCTGGGTGGAGGATTACGGACACTTTGTGCATACCGACACTTACGGTGATCTTTTTTATGTTTTTATAGAGGATGCCACAGAGCGGATGCAGAGGCGGCTTTCGGAACTTGAGCGCGTGAACGAGGCGCTCTATACGGCGCATCTGCGGGAGGACTATTTTAAGAGGGCGCTTCTCTACAATGCGGTTTCGTTTGTGGAAGTGAATCTGACGAGGGACGAGTTTATCTCGGCGTCCGTACTGAGCGAGGAGGGGAAGGTGAAGAACCTTTTCACCTATATGGGGATCACCCCCTTTGAAAAGTATTCCGATTTCACCCGGTTCTGGGCGGATTTTACGGAGGCGGGGGAACTGGAAGAGTACAGACGCTTCTTCAATACAGAAAGGCTGATCCGCTGCTATGAAAACGGGGAGCGGGAGCAGACTTACGACAGCTGGGTGACAGATATGTACGGCAGGCAGCGGCTTTCCCACTATCTGTTCTTTCTGGACAAGAACGAGCACACGGGGGACGTGATCGCGCTCTCTGTGTCGAAGGACATTACGGAGGTGGTGGAGCGGCAGTCGCTTTTGAAGTCTGCGCTCCGGCAGGCGGAGACAGAGCGTCTTGCGAGAAACACCTTTTTTGCCAATATGTCCCACGATATCAGAACGCCGTTAAACGCCATTATCGGCTATGCGGAGCTTTTAAAGGGCTGTGTCGGGGATCCGGGAAAAGTGGGGGAATGCATAGAGAAAATCCACCTCTCGGGAGAGGAGCTTCTGGCGGTGTTTGAGGAGTTCCTGAAAGATAATCTGAATGAACCGGCGCGGGCGGAGCTGACGGAGAGGGAATACCATTTGGGAGAGCTGCTTCGTGAGGTGGAGAAGAGCGCGGAAAGACCGATCAGGGCGAAGCACATCCATTTCCGGCTGGACAAGTCGCGGATCAGCCATTTGTCCGTGGAGGTTGATTACATAAGGCTGCGGGAAATATTAAACCAGCTTCTGGACAATGCTATCAAGTATACGCAGTCGGAGGGGGAAGTGAGCCTGACAGTGACGGAGAGCGCCAGCGACAGCAAAGGGCGGGGCATGTACCGCTTTGTCATTGAGGATAACGGCTGCGGGATTCCCGAGGATCAGCTGGAGGAGATCTTCCATCCGGCGAGGCAGAACGCGGTCTATAACGGGATGCCCGGCGCGGGGCTTGCGGTGGTGAGAAGCTACGCCGAGACCATGGGCGGCAGCATCAGCGTGAAGAGCACTGTGGGAGAGGGAAGCGTCTTTACGGTGAGCCTTCCCCTCAGATACCCGGTGAGCGCGTCCTTTATGGAACACGAGAGCACGGCAGCCGACGCGCATGGGTCTGACGAGGGAAAGAAACGGATACTTCTCGTCGAGGATAACAGCATCAACCGGGAGATCGAGGAGGAACTTCTCAAAAACCTTGGTTATCTGGTGGAGACGGCGTGCGACGGCGTGAGCGCCTATGAGGTTCTCAGAAATTCCTGCCCGGGGGAATACGCGATGGTGCTGATGGATATACAGATGCCCGGCATGGACGGCTACGAGACGGCACAGGCAATCCGCAGGCTGGAGAACGAGGCGCTTTCCAGAATACCGATTATCGCCCTTTCTTCCGACGCCATGGAAGGAGACCGGGAGCGGTCCCTTAAGGCGGGGATGAATGAGCATTTTACAAAGCCCATAGATATTGAGGCTCTGCAGGAACTGATCGACAGGATTCTGGAAGAGTGAGGACGGGAATAGGAGCTTGCAAAATTGTTTTTAAAATAGAGAGGAAAGTTTAAGATGCGTGGTAAGAAAGTATTACATTTGTTCATATTTTCCATTCCGTTGGTACTGATTGTGTTTCTTCTGTTTAATTTATATACGACGCAGAATCAGGAGAGAATAACGGTGCAGAATAAAAATTACGCGGAGGATTCGATGCGTCAGAAGGCAAAACAGGTTCTGGGCGAACTGGATAGCGGGGTGCGCATTATCAACGCCTATGCCTATTTCTTTAACGATTCCCTGACGGATAATACGATTCCGGCGCAGACACTTGCGGAAATGGAGAGAAATTCCGTGTTTGACACGATCCGGTTTACGGATGCGGAGGGGGTTACCCATTTATCCGACGGCAGGACCGTAAATTCTTCCGACCGGGATTATTATATGCGCGGGATGAATGGTGAGAGCGGTATTTCTGTCATATTTGACGAGCGTCTGACTGACGAGGAGACGAGGCTTGTCTTTTTCGCGCCGGTGCGGATGGACGGAGAGATTGTCGGTATTGTGCGGGGATCCTATCTGGCGGAGCAGTATATGAAGGAAATTCTCTATACCACCTATTTTGGGGAGACTTCGTTCACATGGCTGTGTTTGCCAAACGGCAGGGTAATAGCCAGCTCGGATGACCAGGAATACGGGGAAGAAAATCTGATTGATGTGCTGCAGGGTTCCAATATAATCGGACAGGAAACGGCACGATTGGCAAAATCTGTTTTTGAAAACGGAGGCGAAGGCGCTTTTATCTGCGAGGAGAACAGCAGGGCGGATAATTTGTGCGTGACACGTCTTCCTGACCGGGACTATGTTTTGGTACAGCTTTTCCCGCCCAATGTGACCCAGAATATGATCAAGGGTGCGAATGCGGCAGGCGTCCGGCTGGAGACTTCGCTGCTCATTCTCTTTGTGATCTATTTTGCTTTTACAGTTTTGCGGGCGACAAAAGAGAGGAAAAAACTGGAGGCGGAAAACAGCCAGTTCAATTACGTGCTGCAGGGGCTGAATACGCTCTTTTCCTCAAGATATCTGACAGTAGATCTGGAGACCGGGGTATACGCCTATATGGCGGACGTAAATCTGCAGGACAGCCAGTTGGTGAGAGAGGGAGATTACGTCAATGTGCTTGACAACCACAGCAAGGAGATTATCGGGGAGGAAGCGCAGGAAGATTTCCGGCAGACATTAAAGGTGGACTCTATTATAGGGAATCTCGACGGGCAGAACACCTTTACCTATGAATGTCATGTGATGCGTGACGGAAAAGAGGAGTGGGAGCAGCTCATTACGGTATGTCTGGAACGGCATGAGGGAAAGGCGAGCAAAATTCTTTATGTCCGTCAGAATATAACCGAGATGAAGCAGCGGGATCTGAAACGGAAAGAAGAGATGAACGTGATGAACCGCAAAGAGCGGCAGTACAGAATCGCGATCACCTCAAATGCGTTCAGCACGTATGAACTGAATCTGACCAGAAATCTGATCGAACAGGACGTGATCAGCACAAGAAACGGCCAGAAGATTTCTCTTCTCGAAAAGATTGGTCTGCAGACGCCGTGCAGTGCGTCGGAGTGCTTTGAAAAATGGGGGCAGTTTGTCTTACCGGAGTCCGTGGAAGAGTATAAAAACATTCTGGATATCGACTATCTGAAAAGCTGCTTCGAGCAGGGAGAAGCGGAAGTGGATGTGGATTACTGGAGCAGGACGGAGGACGAGAACGGCAGGATGTGCGTGCGCCAGTCCTTCATTATGACGAGGGACGATATAACGGATGATCTGATCGCCATGGTGGTATCCAAGGATATCACGGATCAGGTAATCAAGCAGAAGGAGCAGACAGAGGCGCTGCAGGATGCGCTGATGCATGCAAGACAGGCGAATGAGGCGAAGACCACGTTCCTCTCTAACATGAGCCACGATATCCGTACCCCGATGAATGCTATTATCGGGTTCGCCACGATCGCGGCGAGCCGTATCGACAATAAGGATCAGGTCAGAGAATGCCTGCAGAAGGTGCTCTCATCGAGCAACCACCTGCTGAGCCTGATCAACGATATCCTTGATATGAGCCGCATTGAGAGCGGTAAGATGCAGATCCATGAGCAGGAGTGCAATATTTCCGAGCTGATGCACAATCTGGTCAACATCATCCAGCCGCAGGTGAAGGCGAAACAGCTTGAACTTTTCATCGATACCTTTGAGGTGGTGAACGAGGATGTCATTACCGATCCGCTTAAGCTGAACCAGATTTTCATAAATCTGATGAGCAATGCGGTTAAGTATACGCCTGCCGGAGGCATGATCACTTTCCGGATTATGCAGCATACCACATTCAAGCATGGGTATGGCGATTATGTATTCATTATCAAGGACAACGGCATCGGCATGTCGGAGGAATTTGTGAAGCATGTCTTCGAGCCGTTTGAGAGAGAGACAACGACCACGAGAAGCGGTATTCAGGGTACGGGTCTGGGCATGGCTATCACCAAGAACATTGTGGAGATGATGAACGGTACGGTCACGGTTGAGAGCGAGGTCGGCAAGGGCAGTACCTTTACCGTGAATCTCACTTTGAAACTGCAGGATGTGGAGAAGAACGCGGAGCAGATCAGAGAACTGGAAGGGCTGCGCGCGCTGGTGGTGGATGACGATTTCAATGTCTGTGACAGTGTGAGCAAGATGTTAAAGACGATCGGTATGAGGTCGGAATGGACCACATCCGGCAGAGAGGCAGTATACCGTGCGAAGATTGCACGTGACGAGGGGGATTCCTACCACACTTACATTATCGACTGGCAGATGCCGGAGACGAGCGGTGTCGAGACGGCGAGAAAGATCCGCAACGCGGTGGGGGAAGAGTCTCCGATCATCATTCTGACGGCTTACGACTGGACGGATATCGAGGAGGAGGCGAAAGAAGCCGGCGTTACGGCGTTCTGCGCGAAACCGCTGTTCATGTCGGACTTAAAGTCCGCGCTTCTTGCGGCTAACAATATGGATCACAAGGCGGAGCAGGAGGAGGCTGTCTGGAAGACTACGGACTTCAGCGGAAAACGGGTTCTTCTCGTGGAGGATATTGAGCTGAACCGTGAGATTGCGGAAGTCATCCTGACAGAGAGCGGCTTTGAAGTGGAGTCCGCACCGGACGGAACGGACGCGGTGGATATGGTGAAGCGCTCGGAAGAAAACTATTACGACGTGATACTGATGGATGTGCAGATGCCGATTATGAACGGCTATGAGGCGACCAGAACGATCCGCTCCCTGCCCAGACAGGACGTCAGAACGCTTCCGATCATCGCCATGACGGCGAACGCACTGGAGGAAGATAAGGCGGCGGCATTGAAGAGCGGTATGAACGACCACATAGCGAAGCCGCTTGATATCGAGCTGTTTATTGAGGTGCTCGGCAAACATCTGAGGAAATAACTGAGAAATAGAATAGAGCACAGGAATGCAAAAAAAACTCTCTCGCTACGGGAGAGTTTTTTCGGTGCCGTTTTTTATAAAATGGAGTTATGTAAACCAATATATACAATCTATACCGCAAAAAGAGCAATCTGTACCATTAGACATAAAATGGAAAGATTTTGGCGTAAAATAGAGTCTGTAAAATTGACTGAAGAGAGGTGCAGAAGAAAATGACAAGGACAATGAAGGGCAGACTGACGATCAGCGTAATCTGTATTGTGGCGGCAAGCATTCTGCTCACCACACTGGGAATCGTTTTGATTGCGGGGCAGCGTATGATGGCGGAGCAGAAGGATATTTTACAGCTTTACGCAGATAAGTACGCGGAGGAGATTAATACATGGATTGAGAATGAAAAAATGCTGGCGAAAGGGACGGCGGACAGCATCGCAGCGGCAGGCAGTCTGGACACGGCGTTTCTGCAGTCGGTGGTGGATGTACACGCGAAGGGCAGGGACGAGCTGCTGAATCTGTACTGCGGCACGAAGGACAGCGCGTTTATCCAGTCCAACAGAGAGGCGGCGATACCGGAAGGTTACGATCCCGTACAGCGCGGCTGGTACCAGCAGGCGGACGCGGCGGGAGAAACCATTGTGACGGATCCCTACTGGGATGTAATTACGGGGCAGATGTGTACGACCATTGCATCACCTGTATACATAGACGGTACGCTTGCCGCCGTGATCGGATTGGATGTGACGCTCGGCACGGTGACGGATCTGACCGGAAGCATCAATTACGCGGAAGGGGCATACGGGTTCCTGTCGGACAGCAGCGGGCAGTATGTGGCGCATCGGAATAAAGAGTATGAGCCTTCCGAGGACGCAGCGGTGGCAGTAACGGACAGGATGCCGGCACTGAAGAGTCTGGTGGAGGGAAATGAGAAAACCATTATATCAGCAACGGACTACGACGGTACGGTGTGTTATTTTGCGGCATCCGGGATTCCGGGATGCAGTTGGAAACTCGGGGTCGTGTGTCCTACTTCCCATGTGTGGAGTTTGCTTGTGACAATGATTCTGGTGGCTGTGGTGACGGCGCTTGTGATCATTGCTCTTGTAGCGGTATTTATGGCTGGGCTGATCGGAAGGACACTTGCGCCTGTGCAGATGCTGAAGCAGTTCGCCTCCGGCGACTTTTCGGAGAATCCGGTGACGGAACAGGGCATTCCCGCGCAGTACAAGAATGAGACGCAGCAGATTCAGACGGCGACGGTCGAAGTCAGACAGCAGATACGGAGTATTATCTTAAGCACAAAGGATGAGGCGACATGTATCAATGACATTGCGGAGGGGACTTCCGCGAAGATGCATGTGCTTGGCGGCGATATTTCCTTTATTGCGGAGACTGCGGGGCAGGTGATGCAGCAGACAGCCGAGGCGAAGGCGCTGGCGGAGCAGATCAAGTGTACGGGAGAAGAACTTGGCAGGGCAATTGAGAATGTGGCGGAGAGAGCGGGTGAAGCGGCGGACCAGTCCGGCGAAATCATGGAGCGCGCAGGAAGACAGTATGAAGAGTCAAGAAAATCGGCGGATGAGGCTGTGACGCTCTGCGGTACGACCATGGAGGAGCTCGGCGACGCCATCAGGGAGAGCCAGAAAGTGAAGGAGATTGACACGCTGACGGAAGAGATTCTCTCTATCAGCTCCCAGACAAACCTTCTGGCGCTGAACGCGTCCATAGAGGCGTCGAGAGCCGGAGAGGCGGGACGCGGTTTTGCGGTGGTGGCAAACGAGATCAGAGAGCTTGCCGACCACTCACGGAATGCGGTGGACAAAATCCGCAAGGTGACGGAAGACGTGGTGCACAGCGTGGAATTTCTCTCAAAAAGCGCGGAAAAACTGCTGACCTTTATGAATGAAAAGGTGATGAAGGACTATCGGGGTATGACGGAACTTGCCGGCATGTATGAGAAGGACGCGGCTTTTTACAATGGTATCTCCGGCGAGCTGGGCGCATCCTCGCAGGAGATGCGCGCGAATATGGCGGGTATCAGCGATTCCCTTGCGGTAATCGACGGGCTGGTAGGTGAGATTGCCGGGTCTATGAAAAGGATGGAGGAATCCGCCGTGACTTCCAACGAGAGTTCCAAGTCGGTGCTCATCCAGATGAAAGAGCTGTCGGGTTTGAGCGAGGAGCTGAAGGAGACGGTGGCGTCGTTTAAGGTGTGACGGGGATTCCCGGAATTTGAAAAAATTTAAAAATTGAGAATAGAGGAGTGCAAACAAGGGTCTGCAAAGTGTGAACGTTCACATTTTGCAGACCTATTTTTGCGCCCAAGGTAAAGAAAACCTTAAGAAATTTTAGAGATACTTTAGAGGAACGTCTGCTAAAATTGGGAAATAAAAAATGAGGGTTACATAAGAAAAGGAAACGGTGACCCGGAAAGGATGCAGCAGGATGAGGACAAAGGAGAAAAACTATATCATAATGGTAGAGTTTTCGCGACGAACAAAGGAAAGACGGATGGCGGCAGCGATCGGTCTGGCGGTGATTCTGGGGATGACAGGGTGTGCAGGAAAGGAGGGCGCGCAGGGGAAACCGCAGGAAAATATCTCGTCGGGGGTAGAGAATGACTCGGCGAAACAGGAGAGCACGGACGGCGGGACAGAGGATGAGCGGGAAGGGGAAAACGGCTCGGATGTACCAGAAACACAGGAAAGCGAGTGGGCAAGAGAGGAACCAGTTCCGGCACAGGGAAAGGAGAAGGAGGAGCCGCCAGAAAGCGGCGGCGAGACAGCAAGAGAGCCGGAAGAAGGGCAGGCAGTCATGGTACCGCAGGGGACAGAGCATCTTGGCGGGAAGGTGCAGGAGCCACTAGAAAGCGGCATGACGCTGGCGCAGACAACACTGGTAGATGAGGACGGCATGGTTACCCTGCTGGAGGTGGAGGATGCAAAGAAAATCCCGGTCAGATTCACGGAGGATACGGAGGTGGAGCATTGGACGATTCGGGGAGGCGGCGCCGGGATTGATATGCATGATGCAGCAGTTTCTGATCTGGAAGAAGGGATGGGCGTGGAGCTGGAAGGGTATTTTGACGGCGAGACCTTTGTGGCGGCGCGGGTGATAATAGAAGTATATGTTTAGATGCAGGGAAGCGTAAAAAAATTAGTTAATATTTTATGAAGGCAGCTTCAGAAAGATTTAAAGATTCTTAGAGATTCTTTAGAGAAAACTTTAGTATGATAAGGAGAGTGAATATTTATGGCATATGATCAGAAGAGGACAGGATTACAAAATAACGGCGGATGGAAAAAACAGATCGGAAGAAGAAACGAGATAAAAGCAGTTTGGACGATCCTATGTGTCTTGTTGTTGGTCACGGCAGTGGGATGCGGGAAAACAGAGGAACCGGTTTTGGTGGAACCTATTTTCGGGGATATGGAAGAGATGCCAAACGATACGGCAGAAGACGGGGATCATACGGAGTCTGATATGCATGAGGAAGATGAGGATGATTCGATAGGCGCCGGGGATGAAGCAGCGCAGGATGGTTTACCGGATCACACGGGCGAAGAGGAAAAGAACAACACGCAAAACGATATGGCGGACGAGGAAAGCGGTACAGATGCGCAGGCACAGTCGATGGGAAGCGTAGAACTGGATGGAAATGTGCTCAGCCTTAACGGAGACAGTTTCGTGGTCAGCAGGAATGAAACCTATACGGATGGAGAGGCGAGTGTTATGGTGGGCGCCGCACCGGGATATGAGGCAGAAGAGGACAGGATCACGGTGCATGTGAGTGAGGGCTGTGTCTGGGAGTTTCTGACGGTCAAGAACGGCGGCATCAATCCGGAGGACGTCTCTGCCAGAGAAGGTTCTTTTGGGGATTTGAAGGAAGGTATTTTTGTACATATGAACGGAAGCTGGCAGGACGACGGGAGTTTTCTCGCAGACAACATTGAGATGAGCATATTTGTGTAATTGATGTGAAATGTGGAGCGGAAAGGCAGTCCCGCGTATCTGAAATAGTAGTTTACATAACACAAATAGAAGTGGTTAAAATAGAGAAAGGAAGCATAGAAGCATGATGCATTTAGGGATAGACAGCGATAAGAACTTAAAAGGAAAAAATAAATATGGAAATGGAAAAAGAAAAAGACTGTTTGCGGTCTGCCTCGCGCTCGTAATGACAGCGGGGACGTTTGCGGGCTGTGGCGGCAGACCGGCGGCAGATGCGGACGAGACGGGGGTGCCGTCTGGGGACGAAACGGGAGCAAAGACGGATGGACAGAAGGGGGAGCAGGGGAACAGCGAAGGGAATTTGGACAATGAGTCGACGGCTATGGGCCGGTATGTGGAGACGGTGGTGGATATCTCGGAAAGTACCTCCCGCTCTTACAGCATTACGGCGCTTGCGGACGAACGTCTGGTTATTCTGGACGAGACGGCGGGACAGCTTATTTCCTCTGACGGCGGCGCAAGCTGGGAGGCGGTTCCGATTCCCGGCATTGACAATATGAAGACATTCGTGGAGAACAACTATATTTTCAGTATGGCGGCTGCGCCGGACGGGACAGTGGCGGTGCTCTCCTCGGACAACGCAGCGTACGATAAGACGGAAAAATTCAATCCATGGCTCCATGTGGCTGCGCCGGACGGCACGGTTACGAAGGTGGACTCGCTGCCTGTACAGGAGAATGAAAGCTATGTTTACGGCATTTTTTATTCCCCGGAGGGGGAGCTGTTTGCCACAACGGTAGGGGGCGGTATGATTTACCGGGTGGATGTGGAGAGCGGGACGCTGAAGAAGGAGGTGACCATGGAGTGGCGCCCGGATCTGGTGAAATGTCAGGGGGACAACATGTTTTTCCTCACTTCCAGAGACGGCATTTCCATCTACGACAGAAAGGAAGAAAAGTGGGTGGAGGACAGCGTCCTTAATGATTTTATGGAGGAAAATTATAAGGATGCGTATTATGCCAACGACAGCTACTCGGTGTATATAACGCCGGGCGAGGACGATGTGCTCTATCTGGCGGGCAAGGGTGGAATGTACCGTCATGTGATCGGCGGCAGCGTGATGGAGCAGATCATAGACGGCGCGCTCACCAGTTTCAGTAATCCTTCCATGAACATGATCGGCGTCACCGCATACGGGGAAAATGAGTTTGCGGCGCTGTTTTCCGGCGGAACGGTGGTGCTTTACAAGTATGACGCCAGTGTGCCGACAGTGCCGGAGAATATGATCTCGGTGTACTCTCTGGAAGAGCAGGACGCCGTGCGGCAGGCGATCGCCCAGTTCCAGACGGAAAACCCGGATACTTTTGTGAGATATGAAGTGGGCGTGAGCGGCACGGACGCCAAGGCGGCGGAGGACGCGATCAAGAAGTTAAATACGGAGCTGATGGCAGGCAAGGGGCCGGACGTGATCATTATGGACGGACTTCCCGTGAAATCCTATGAGGAGAAGGGGATTTTAAAAGATTTAAAGCCCCACATCGACAGTCTGTCCGGGGACGCGGTTCTTCTTCCCAATATTGTGGAGGCGTTCAACCACGAGGGAAGCGTGTACATGGTGCCGGTTTCTTTCCAGATTCCTATGGTGATCGGCAGGCAGGATGATCTTGCGGGTATTACGGATCTTGCGTCTCTGGCGGATACTGTGGAGAAGATCAAGGCAAAGAAGCCGGAGGCGGAAATCTGCCGGTTCTTCTCCGAGGAGGCGACAGTGCGCTGGCTGCTTCCCGTGGCGGCTACGACTTTTATGGAAGAAGCGGGCGGCATCGACGGGGAGGCGCTTTCTAAATATTTGTCTACGATGAATCAGATTTCCAAGACTGCTCTGGAGGGAATCCCGGATGAGGTCAGGGAGTCTTACGGATGGCAGAAGGATTATTATAAGGAAGAGAAGTACGCGTATGAGCATTTCAACAGCGTGGGACTTGATTATGACGATTTTATGATGCAGGGCATGGAACTCAACTTTGGTATACTTAAAAATGTCTACAGTTATCAGAGTGGATTGTCCTTAAAATACTGCGAGGGATTTGAGGATGTGGACATGAAGTTTTTTGATGGCATGAGTGAAGGCGCCTTTGAGCCGTCGGTTCTGGTAGGGCTTTCCGCATCTTCCGCCCATCAGGAGGACGCGGAGCGGTTCTTTGACATCATTATGGGCACGCAGGTGCAGAGCCTTCTCTATGACGGCCTCATGGTGAACCAGACCGCGCTGAAGGAGCAGCTGAGCAACCAGTGGAAGATTTTTAAGAACGGCGGCACGGACAAAGAGTACGGCGAGCCGAGCAGCTCGGTGGGCGGCAGTTACGCCGATGGCAGGGAGTTCCATATGGATATCTATATGCCGACACAGGAGGAGTTTCAGAAGCTTTATGCGCTGTGCAGTCAGGTGAAGACGCCCTATGTGGCGGATACCGTGGTGGAAAACGCTGTGATCGAGATCGGCGCGCAGTATCTGAAAGGGCAGACGTCATTGGATGAGGCGGTGCAGAAGATTAAGGCGAGGGTGGAATTATATATGGCAGAATAACAATGCGAGAATGCCAAAAAGCGGCATTCTCCGTATGGAAATGCGGGAAGAGGTTCTATGTTTCGCACGTGGGATGTTAGAAGAGGGGCATTCTTCACAAAGATTTAATATGATATAGAGAGTATGGAGGACAATGTGGATGCGGAAGAACGGGATGAAACGACAGAATGGCAGGAGACGGGCGGCGGCTTTGTGGCTGGCGGGGGTGATGGCTTTTTCCCTCGCAGGGTGCGGCGGCAAAGGCGGGGACGACGGAATAGGCGGCACGGCGACAAAGACGGATGAACTGTCCGGCGACGCCGTCGCCATGGGCCGGTATGTGGAGACCATGCTGGATGTGGATACCGGGGAACTTATGGATCTGAAAGAGCTTTCAGACGGGAAGCTTGTCCTTCTGGAAAACGGCGCGGAGGGGCGATGGGTTTCCGAAGACAAAGGTGTGACGTGGAAGCCGGATGCCCTGCCGGGCTGGAATGATCTGGCGATGAATTATTATGTATATGACATGAAGGCGGCTCCCGACGGAAGTGTGGCTATGCTCTGCAGGAGCTTTGCCGGGTTGACCGAGGCGGTAGAAGAGGACGCCGGGGAACCCGGGGACGGAGAAGAAGCGGAAGAAGATGACAAAGCAGGAAAAAGTGAAGAAGCGGCGGACGGCGAGGAATCCGGGGACAGCGAAGGGACGACAGACGAAAAGGAAGCCGAAACAGATGAAGAAGCGGAAACGGACGAGGGAAGCATAAATAAGATTTGTCTGATTTCCGCGCAGGGCGAGACGAAGTGGTTTGATGTGCCCGCAGATGAGTTTGATATTGCCGCAAGTCTCGGTTTTTCGGAGGATGGCAGCAGGCTTTTTGTGGCGTCAATGGAGCCGAACATTTATGAGATCGATCAGGAAACGGGGACGGCAAAGCTGTTTCTGGCGGTGGATATTATACCAGACATGTTCTGTGTCTGGGACAACTATATGGCGGTCAAGAGCGAGAGTGGCGGCGTTGTCCTGTACGCACTTGACACGGCGGAGCAGATCGAGGATGATGTGATCACGGATTTTGTGAATAAAAACTGTGTGATCAACAAGAATGTCGCAGAATCCACCTACAGTATTTTTCCGGCGGAGGAAGAGGGCGTTTATCTGGTCTGCAGCAAGGGCGTGTACCGTCATGTGATCGGCGGCACGGTCATGGAGCAGGTGATCAACGGCGGACTGTGCAGTCTGAGCGACCCCATGAAGCATGTGGTGAAGATGATACGGATGGCGGAGGAAGGGTTTATGGCGGCATTTTCCGAGGGCAAGGTGTCATCCTTCGCCTACGATCCCGAAATCAGTACCGTGCCGTCGCAGACGCTCACAGCGTATAGTCTGACAGAGAACGATATTTTACGGCAGGCGATCATCCGTTATCAGGGGGCGAATCCCGACGTCTATGTGGAATACAAGGTGGGCATGGACGAGGAGGGCAGCGTCACCAGAGAAGATGCGGTGAAAAAACTGAACACGGAAATCATGGCGGGTAAGGGTCCCGATTTTCTTATTCTGGACGGGCTTCCCGTAAACTCCTATGTGGAAAAAGGGGTGCTGGCGGACTTGACGCCGTATCTGGCAGAACTGGAGAAGGAGGAAAAGATTCTTCCGAATATCAAGGAAAGTTTTACGACGGACGGAAAAATCTGTATGCTTCCAGCGGCGTTGACCGTGTCCATGTATATGACGGACAAAGAAAATATGACGGAAGTGTCGGATCTTTCCGCTCTGGCGGATATGATAGAGAAACTCAGAAGCGAAAATCCCGGCAAAGGAATCATGGAGACTTACAGCGAGGACATGATACTGAACGCGCTGATGCCGGTGTCCGCGCCGCTCTGGTTTACCGAGGCGGGGCAGCTCGATGCGGCGGAGCTGTCCGACTATCTGGAACAGACGAAGCGTATTTATGATGCCTGCATGGAGGGGCTGCCCGAGGAACTGCTGCAAGTCTATCAGGGGAGAGCCGAGAACACAGTTGGCAGCAGCGATGAGTTCAGCGCCTACAATGACCTGCAGGGCGGCGGTGTGCAGATCGTTGCCGGCAATGAGAAGGTGGCTCTGGGAGAATTAAAAAACGCATACAATTACGCCTTTTTACAGTCTGTGAAGCGGTCGGACAACGGGGAGAATGGCACAAATTGTCAGATGGCGCTGACGCCGGGAAACGCGAAGGATTCCTTCCGCCCTTATGCGCTGATGGGCGTGAACGCAGCATCCGCCCGGACGGAGCTTGCCGGCGGGCTTTTGCGGGAAGCGCTTTCCGAGGATATGCAGCGTATGATTTATCCAGTCGGTTTTCCCGTCAATGAGGCGGGTTTACAGACATATCTTGAGACGCTGGGCGGTCAGCTCCCCGAATGGGGCAAGCCGGGAGAGCCTTTCAGCGGATACGGCTTTGGGGACGAGAATGGTCTGGTGGTTCAAATGAGCGTCTATGTGCCAACGGAGCAGGAGACGAAGGAACTGTACGACCTGCTATCTTCTGTCCGCACCCCCTATCTGTATGACGCGGTTGTGGAAGATGCGGTGCGGGAAGCCGGGAAGTATTACATGGAAGAGCAATGCAGTCTGGAGGAGGCTGTGGAGGCTGTGCAGAAGAAACTGGGGATTTATATGTCCGAATAACAATGGGAGAAGAAGTTCTAAAGACGTCCCGCCATTGGACGGGACGCCAAGAACTTCTATGTCTCACATGGGAGAATGCCCAAAAGGCGGCATTCTCCGTATGGATCTGGTATGATATGGAGTGTGTGGAGGGCGATTTGGATGTGGTTGAACGGGATGAAACGGCAGAATGGCAGGAGACGGGCGGCGGCTTTGTTGCTGGCGGGGGTGATGGCTTTGTCCCTTGCAGGGTGCGGCGGGGGCGGCGGAACCGGCGGGACGGCGACAAAGACGGGTGAGCTGCCCGGCGACGCCGTGGCGATGGGACGGTATGTGGAGACCATACTGGATGTGGATACCGGGGAGATCAAGGATCTGAAAGAGCTTTCCGACGGCAGGCTTGTGCTTTTGGAAGACGGCGCCGAGGGACGATGGATTTCCGAAGATGACGGCGCTACATGGAAGCCGGATCAGCTGCCGGGCTGGCACAATCTTCTGATGGACTATTATGTGTATGACATGAAAGCGGCTCCCGACGGAGGCGTGGCGGTTCTGTGCAAAAGTTATGCCGGGATGAGCCGGGCATCGGATGAGAGTGAAGCGGAGACCGGCGAAGAGGCATCGGATGAGAGTGAAGCGGAGACCGGCGAAGAGGCATCGGGTGAGAGTGAAGCGGAGACCGGCGAAGAGGCATCGGATGAGAGTGAAGCGGAGATTGGCGAAGAGGCATCGGATGAGAGTGAAGCCGAGACCGGCGATGGTGCGGAAAAGAGCAGGGAGCGTGCGGACGGCGAAAGCGAAAACAAGATATGTTTCATTCCCGCACAGGGGGAAACACAGTGGTTTGATGTACCCGCCAGCGAGTATGACGTGCCGGCATGTATGTGTTTGTCTGAGGACGGCAGCAGGCTCTTTGTGGCAGGCTATGATCAGAAGATTTATGAGATCGACCGGGAGAGCGGGAATGCAAAGCTGTTTGTGGCGTCAGATATCACGCCGAACATGCTCTGCGTCTGGGAAAACTATATGGCGGTGAAAAACGAACGGAGCGGCGTGGTTCTGTATGCGCTTGACACGGCAGAGCGGATTGAGGATGATGTCATCATGGATTTTGTGAATAAGAACTGTGCGGTTAACAAGCAGGTCGCAAAATCTACCTACAGTATTTTCCCGGCGGAGGAGGCGGGCATTTATCTGGTCTGCGATAAAGGGGTGTACCGTCATGTGATTGGCGGCACTGTGATGGAGCAGGTGATCAACGGTGGACTGTCCAGCTTAAGCGATCCCATGAAGCATGTGGTGAAAATGATCCGGGTGGGGGAGGAAGGATTTCTGGTGGCTTTTTCCGAGGGTAAGGTATCGGCGTTTGCCTACGATCCGAATGTCAGTACCGTGCCGTCGCAGACATTCACGGCGTACAGTCTGACAGAAAACGATATTTTGCGGCAGGCGATCATCCGCTATCAAGGGGAGCACCCCGACATTTATGTGGAATACAAGGTGGGCATGGACGAGGAGAACAGCGCCACCAGAGAAGACGCGGTGAAGAAACTGAACACGGAAATTATGGCGGGCAAGGGTCCGGATTTCCTTGTTCTGGACGGTCTTCCCGTAAACTCCTATATGGAAAAGGGTGTGCTGGCGGACTTGACGCCGTATCTGGCGGAACTGGAGAAGGAGGAAAAGATTCTTCCGAATATCAAGGAAAGCTTTACGGCGGACGGAAAAATCTGTATGATTCCGGCGGCGCTGACTGTGTCTATGTATATGACGGACAAAGAAAACATGACAACTGTGTCAGACTTGTCCTCTCTGGCAGATATGATGGAGAAACTCAGAAGCGAAAATCCCGGCAAAGGAATCATGGAGACTTACAGCAAGGACATGATACTGAACGCGCTGATGCCGGTGTCCGCGCCGCTCTGGTTTAACGAGGGGGGACAGCTCAATACAGCGGAATTGTCCGGCTATCTGGAGCAGACGAAGCGGATCTATGACGCTTGCACGGAAGATCTGGACGAGGAAGTTTTGCAGCGGTATCTGGACATGGCGGAGGACGGGGTCAACAGCAGCGACGAGGTCAGCGCTTACAATGACTTGCAGGGCGGTGGTATGCAGATCATTGCCGGCAATGAAAAGGTGGCGCTGGGAGAGTTGAAAAATGCCTATAATTATGCTTTTATGAAATCGGTCAATAAGCCGGGTAACGGGGAAAACGGCAGGAACTGTCAGATGGCATTGACGCCGGGGAATGTGAAGGATTCCTTCCGCCCCTATGCGCTGATGGGAGTGAACGCAGCGTCCGGGCAGGCGGAACTTGCCGGCGGGCTTTTGCGGGAGACCCTTTCCAAAGACATGCAGAGTCTGATTTACCCGGTTGGTTTCCCCGTCAATGAGACGGGATTGCAGACATATCTTGAGACGCTGGGCGGGCGGCTTCCGGACTGGGCTAAGCCGGGTACATCCTACGGCGGGAGCAGTCTTACCGGTGATGACGGCACGATGATTTATATGAATATTTATGCGCCAACCGAGCAGGAGACGAAGGAGCTGTTCGATCTGCTCTTCTCTGTCCGCACGCCCTATCTGGCTGACGCGGTTGTGGAAGACGCGGTGCGGGAGGCTGGGAAGTATTATATGGAAGAGCGGTGCGGTCTGGAGGAGGCGGTGGAACTGGTGAAGGAGAAACTGGAGATTTATATGGCTGAATAACAGCGTGAGGAGAACTTCTAATCGCTCACAGCAAAGGCTGTTTCGCGAAGAAGTTCTAAGAGTTGCGGTGCAACTCCTTCTCACGTGGGAGAATGCCAAAGGATGGCATTCTTCGCATGAAATGTCGAAATAGATAAAATACTGTGCTATAATAGGAGAGTTTGCTGAAAAATGGTGGAAACGCGAGCAGGGAAAATAAGTTTACATAACTATAGAGTCAGAAATAAGCAGGCGTGGGGGAATGGGAAAAAGTATAGGCGCAGGAGACGGGCTTTCCTTTTATTTCTTTTGCCGAGTCTGGCGGGGGTGACCCTTTTTGTGCTCCTGCCTTTTCTGGACGTGGTGAAGCGGTCTTTCCAGACGGCAGTCACGGGCGAGTTTACGGGCGTGAAAAACTATGGCGTTATTTTCCAGAATCAGGCGTTTGTGCTGGCGGTAAAAAACACCGCCCGGTTTACGGTGGTCTGTATTCCGCTTCTGGTGCTGGCGGGGCTTCTGGTGGCGCTTACTTTGAGCAACTTTCATAACGCGTCGCTGATCAAGTCGGTGTATCTGTTTCCGCTGGCAATGCCGACTGCAACCATTGTACTTGTCTGGAAAATGGTTTTTTATCGGCAGGGTTTCTTAAATCTTTTTCTGACAAAGATTGGAGAACTCACGGGCTTATGGGGGAGTGTGACCACGGATTATCTGGGGACGGGCGCCTCCTTCTGGGTTCTGGTGGCAAGTTATCTGTGGAAGAATACCGGGTATACGGTGGTGCTCTGGCTTGCCGGTATTCTGGCGATTCCGAGTGAGTTTATCGAGGCGGCGAAAGTGGACGGGGCAGGTCGGTGGAAGTGTATCCGCTATATCATCCTGCCGAATCTGAAGGGGAGTTTTTACACCATTGTGATTCTGTCCTTTTTAAATTCATTTAAGATTTACCGTGAGGCTTATCTGGTGGCGGGGTCTTATCCGCAGGAGGATATTTACCTGCTCCAGCATCTGTTCAACAACTGGTTCGTCAATCTGGAGTTTGACAAGATGGCGGCGGCAGTGGTGTGCGTGGGGGCGGTGCTGTTTGTGGCGATTATGGCTTTGCAGCGGATCTGGGACAAGGCGGAGTGAGGCAGGTTTTGCTTATGGTTATGCTATTTGTACAATCAGCATAGCATTGAGAGGAGTTTCGCAATCTACATATTAGAAAAAAGAAGGAAGGCTGTGGGATGCCGAAGTTTAGAAAAGAAATATATGGTATGATAAAAAAGTATATGGCGGTGGTGGCGCTGCTTGTGCCGGCTGTTCTGATCTGCCTTCCCGTGTTTCTGATACTGACAGGGTCGGTGATGGACAGTCTGGAAATGAAACAGTATCTGCTTCCTGTGTTTGGTGAGGGGGAGGGGTATATCCGGTGGAAACTGATACCGGATTATCCCACCTTCGAGCACTATGGCAGGCTTCTGTTTATGACACCCTCCTTTTTTGTCCTGTTTTGGAACTCCGTGAAGATGGTGCTCTGTATTCTGGCGGGACAGCTTCTGGTGGGGGTTCCCGCGGCGTGGGCGTTTGCCGCGTATTCCGTGCGTGGGAGCAGGGCTTTGTTTGCCCTCTACGTGGTACTGATGCTTCTGCCTTTTCAGGTGACGATGCTTTCCAGTTATCTGGTGCTTGACCGGCTGGCGCTGATGAATACCCATGCCGCCATCATTCTGCCAGCGGTGTTTTCCACCCTGCCCATCTTTTTGACCTACGGCGGTTTCCGGGCGATTCCTCCACAGCTGTTCGAGGCGGCACGGATTGACGGGGCGAGTGAACTGCGGATATTTCTGACAATGGGACTTCCTTTAGGGAAAAGTGGTCTATTGTCTGCCATGGTGTTAGGGTTTTTGGAATACTGGAATCTGATGGAGCAGCCGCTGGCGTTTCTGGAAGAGAAGGCGCTGTGGCCGCTGTCATTGTATCTGCCCGAGATTTCGTGGCTGCAGGCGGGCTTTGCGCTCTGCGCCTCGTTTGTCACCTTGATTCCGGCGGCTTTTGTGTTTGTGCTGGGGCAGGATTATCTGGAGCAGGGGATTGTTTATTCGGGCTTAAAAGAATAGCGTGAAAAGTGCTTCTAAAGCCGTCCCGCCATAGGACGGGACGCCAAGAAGCACTAGATTTGCTTCGCAAATCACTTTCACGCAGGAGAATGCCTAAAATACGGCATTCTCCGTGCGTTTTAAAGTATAGAAGGAATGTGAGGAGGATGGAATCATGGATAAGCGGAGGAAGAGGATTATCACGGGACTGGTGACTTTTATGGTCTTTATGTGGCTGTGCACGCTGATTTCAAAAAGCATATACGCTTCAAAACTGCCTATGGTTTCGACGACCCGGACGGATTCCAAGTATATCGAGCACATCGTGGAGGCGGAGGGCATTGTGGAGGCAGGGTCGAAACTGCCTGTGACGATCTTAAGCGGTCTGCGTGTGGAGGAACTTGCGGTGCAGACAGGTGATAAAGTGGAAGAGGGGGATCTTCTTCTTGTCGTGGATCTGGAAGATATGAAACAGATTATGGACGAGCAGGAACTTGCGGCGCAGAAAGTGCAGCTTCAGATCGACGCGATTGTCCACAATAAGGAGCTTGCGCAGAACCAGAAAGCGCTGGAGGAGGCGAGGGCGAGGGAGGATTATGATGCGCTTGCCAGATATCAGGATACGCTGGTGGGAAGAGCCGCCGAGGGCGTGGCGCAGGCTGAGGAGGCGCTTGAGGAGCTGCAGGCGGAAAACAGAGAGCATGAGAACGACTGGCAGAAAGAGGACGGCGAGGCGAAGACTGAGGAAGAGATGGAGGCGGAGTGGGAGGCGAGAAAGCAGGAAGAGGAACGGCTGAAACAGGAACTGCAGGCTGCCGCATACGCGGAGGCGGACGCCAAGTGGAACCGGGATAATACCATAAAGGACGCGGGCCGCAAGGTGGAGGATATTCTGCAGGAGGATAATGCGGATGCGACGCTGGCGGTATACCGTTCGGAACTCTCGGCGGTGCAGGAAAAGATTGCCGTTTATCAGACGATTATGGAGCAGGAAGGGAGAGTTACCAGCCCCCTTGGCGGGATGGTGACGGACGTGTTTGTGCAGACCGGCGGCAGGGTGCCGGATACGGCTTCCTTTCTTCTGGCGGATGACGAGGTGCCCTGTCAGTTCCGGGCGTCCCTCACCAAAGAACAGAAAAGTTATGTAAACTTAGGCGATGATGTGAAGCTGCAGCTGGACGGACGAAAAAAGATTGACGCCAAGGTGGATTATATAGAAGAAAATGAAAATATGCCGGGCACATATACGGCGCTTCTGCGGCTGCCGGAGGAAACGGGAACGCCCGGTCTTTCCGGGAAAATGACCTGCTCCAAGGCGGGAGATAAGTACCCGTGCTGCGTTTCTCTTCTGGCGCTGCACACGGAGAACGACAGGAACTTTGTGTATGTGGTGAATGAGCGGGAGGGGATTCTTGGCACGGAATACTATGTGGAGGAAATTAACGTCAGCGTCGTGGACAAGAATGATAAGCTGGCGGCAATAGAAGGCGCCGTGACGGAGGAGAGCAGGATCATAGAGTCTTCCACGAAGGAGATTCAGAAGGGAGATGTGGTAAGACTGTCAGACGGGTGATGTGAGATATACCGGGAAACGATAAAAACAAGGGGAATTATAGACGAAAGATATTGAAAAGTGTCTGGCATGGTTGTAGAATGGTTTCGGATATTTGAAACTATGTAAATAAGGACGGACAATCCGATGATTCTGGCAGCTATCAAAATCACACTGAGCAGTATTGGGGCGCTTGCGGTTTTATATCTTCTGGCGATCATGCCGCGCATGATAAAAAGGCCTGACACTTCGCTTTTTAAAAAGGTGTATTTTGCCCACCGTGGGCTTCACGACAATGACGGGGATGCGCCGGAAAATTCTCTGGCGGCTTTCAGGAGGGCGGTGGATGCCGGATTTGGCATGGAGCTCGATGTACAGGTGAGCAGCGACGGTGTGCCGGTTATTTTCCACGACTTTAATCTGGAGAGAATCTGCGGCGCGGCGGGTAAGGTTGTGAATCATACATACGAGGAGCTGCAGGCTTATACCCTCTGTCAGTCTGGGGAGCGGATCCCGAAGCTGTCCGAGCTGCTTGACATGGTGGACGGACGTGTTCCCCTTATTGTGGAGATCAAGGCGGAGACGGCGGACGTTTCCTGCTGCGCGGTGATAGACAGGCTTTTGCGCGCCTATCACGGCGCCTATTGTATTGAATCCTTTAATCCTATGGTGCTCTGGTGGTTCCGCATAAACCACGGGAAAGTGGTGCGGGGACAGCTTTCCTCAAATTTCCGCAGGGAGGGCGTGTACTGGAACATTCTCTATTTTGCCATGACGCATCTTTTGTTCAATTTTCTGACCAAGCCGGATTTCATTGCCTACAATCACAAATTCAGCGAGGAGCCGGGAAGAAGGATATGCAGGCATCTTTACAGACATCCAGCGGCGGCGTGGACGGTTCGCAGCGAACAGGATCTGGAGGCGCTTCGGGGTGAGTATGATGTGTTCATTTTTGACAGCTTTCTTCCCCGCAAAGCCAGCCGGTTTTGATTTTTTGGCTTAGTTTAAGAATATGGTGACGCTTTCACACGCTAATGTGACAAATATTTTGTAATATTTGTCTTTCTTTTTGTGAATTTTTTCAAAAAACCAGTGTTAAAATTGCAAAAATATGGTAAAATAAATGCTAGCCGAGTGGCTTTAATTTTCAACGGAATGGAGGATAGCAAATAACATGGCGAAATGGGTATATTTATTTGAAGAAGGAAACGCGGACATGCGTAATCTTCTGGGTGGCAAAGGAGCCAATCTTGCAGAGATGACGAATCTGGGGCTGCCGATTCCGCAGGGCTTTACCGTGACGACGGAGGCTTGTACAGACTATTACAATAACGGCAGACAGATATCAGACGAGATCAAGGAGCAGATTTTTACCGCACTGGCAGGGCTTGAAGAAAAACAGGGAAAGAAATTCGGTGATACCGAAAACCCGCTTCTCGTGTCGGTTCGTTCCGGAGCAAGAGCGTCCATGCCCGGTATGATGGATACCATTCTGAATCTTGGTCTGACGGACGCGGCAGTAGAGGGCTTTGCGCAGAAGACGGGAAATCCCCGTTTTGCGTATGATTCCTACCGCAGATTTATCCAGATGTTCTCCGATGTGGTTATGGAGATCCCCAAGTCTTATTTTGAGAGAATCTTAGACGAAATCAAAGAGTCCAAGGGCGTGAAGTTCGACACCGATCTGACTGCGGAGGACATGAAAGAGATTATCGTCCGTTTCAAGAATATTTATAAAGAGAACAAAGGCGAAGAGTTCCCGCAGGATCCCAGAGTGCAGCTGATGGAAGCAGTTAAGGCGGTGTTCCGTTCATGGGATAACGAGAGAGCGATTGTATACAGACGCATGAACGATATCCCCGGCGACTGGGGCACGGCGGTGAACGTGCAGGCGATGGTATTCGGCAACATGGGCGATACATCCGGCACAGGCGTTGCCTTCACGAGAAATCCGTCCACCGGTGCGAAGGGCATTTATGGCGAGTATTTGATCAATGCGCAGGGCGAGGACGTGGTGGCAGGTATCCGTACACCCCAGCCCATCACCAGACTGGAGCAGGATCTTCCCGAGTGCTACAAGCAGTTCATGGAGATTGCGAACCGCCTCGAGGAGCATTACCGCGACATGCAGGATATGGAGTTTACCATTGAGGAAGGCAAGCTTTTCTTCCTGCAGACCAGAAACGGCAAGCGTACCGCACCCGCGGCTCTGCAGATTGCCTGCGATCTGGTGGACGAAGGAAAGATTACGCCCGAGGAGGCGGTTCTCAGAATTGAGGCGAAGTCCTTGGACCAGCTCTTACATCCGACCTTTGATCCCGACGCTCTGAAGGCAGGTCAGGTAATCGGACAGGCGCTGCCGGCATCTCCCGGCGCGGCGGCAGGCAAAGTTTACTTTACGGCAAACGAGGCGAAGGAAGCGCATGAGAAGGGCGAGAGAGTCGTGCTTGTGCGTCTGGAGACTTCCCCGGAGGATATCGAAGGTATGCATGCAGCGGAAGGCATTCTCACCGTGCGCGGCGGTATGACCTCCCACGCGGCAGTTGTGGCGCGCGGCATGGGTACAGCCTGCGTATCCGGCTGTGGCGAGATTGCCATCAACGAGGAGGACAAGGTATTTGAACTTGGCGGCGAGGTGTTCCATGAGGGCGATTATATTTCCCTGGACGGCTCCACCGGTAAGATTTACAAGGGTGATATCAAGACCGTGGAAGCTTCCGTGAGCGGAAACTTCGGACGGATTATGGAGTGGGCGGACAAGTACCGCAAGCTGCAGGTGCGCACCAACGCGGACACCCCTGCCGACGCGGCAAATGCTGTGAAGTACGGCGCGGAGGGTATCGGTCTCTGTAGAACGGAGCATATGTTCTTTGATCCCGACAGAATCCCGAAGATCCGCCAGATGATCCTTGCGAGAACGCAGGAGCAGAGAGAGAAGGCGCTGAATGCGTTGATTCCTTTCCAGAAGGGCGACTTCAAGGCGCTGTATGAGGTGATGGAAGGCAGACCTGTGACCATCCGTTTCCTTGATCCCCCGTTACATGAGTTCGTGCCCACCGAGCAGGCGGACATCGACGATCTGGCGGTTGAGATGATGATGACGGCGGAAGAGGTGCAGGAGATCTGCGATTCCCTCCATGAGTTCAATCCCATGATGGGACACAGAGGCTGCCGTCTGGCGGTTACCTATCCCGAGATTGCAAAGATGCAGACCAGAGCCGTGATGGAAGCGGCGATCGAAGTGAAGAACGAGAAGGGCTACGATATTGTACCTGAGATTATGATTCCTCTGGTTGGCGAGAAGAGAGAGCTTAAGTTCGTCAAGGACGTGGTAGTGGAAGTGGCTGAGGCTGTGAAGAAAGAGAAAAATTCCGACATCCAGTACCACATCGGCACCATGATCGAGATTCCCCGTGCGGCGCTTCTGGCAAACGAGATCGCTGAGGAGGCAGAGTTCTTCTCCTTCGGTACCAACGATCTGACCCAGATGACCTTCGGCTTCTCCCGCGACGACGCAGGGAAGTTCTTGGGAGACTACTATAAGAATAAGATTTACGAGTCTGATCCCTTCGCAAGACTGGACCAGAATGGTGTGGGACAGCTCGTACAGATGGCTGCAGAGAAGGGACGCACAACCAGACCGAACATCAAGCTCGGTATCTGCGGCGAGCACGGTGGCGATCCGTCATCCGTGGAGTTTTGCCATAAAGTGGGGCTGACCTATGTTTCCTGCTCCCCGTTCCGTGTGCCGATTGCCCGGCTCGCGGCTGCGCAGGCGGCTATTTCGGAGAAGAAGTAATTTAGGAATTTTTATTCTTGCAGACAAACTTTTGCTATTGGCAGATTATAATTTTTGCTGAGAACATTAGAAATAACAGAATAAAAAAGTAAACTTCAGGACCTTGCAGGCTTCGTTTCCGCAAGGTCCTCTTCTTTCCCATCTTTCTCCCTCAGCCTATCCCACTGAAAGAAAAGTAAGAGTTGCTGAGTCGGTGCGATGTCGTACTAGCATAGCAGAATCCTCTTCTTTTCTTTCTTTTCTCCCCATATTTCCAATCTCCAAAAGTAGCGAAACCCTGATGTTTCCTACATATCCGAAAAGAAAAGCAAGTCCTGCTGCCACCATACTTTAACTGATGGCTCTCAGTAGCAAAACCTCTTCTTTTTCTTTCTTTTCTCATTTGATTTCCAATCTCCTGAAGAGTACCCCAACCCCTTTATATCTCCCATAATAATCCATTACCTTGTAAGCCTGTATTCTTCCTTTTTTTCTTCTGAAAAGGCTGTGGGGAAGAGAAAGGAAAGAAGAGGGTTCCCATAGCCTTAATGCCTTGAAAACAGGGGATTTCCTGCATATGTATCCTCTTCTTTTCTGTCTTTTTTCTGCATATTTTCTCTTAAAAGATGGCTGTGGGAGTTCTGCTTTATAGGGGGAAGATGGGGGAGAAAAAAGTCTGCAAATAAAAAGTCAAGCAGAAATTTGTGAACTTTGAAAATTTTATACAGGTTGAAAAATAAGTACCACAAACAGACCACCGCAGCACGCTGGTCTGATGGGAAAGCAAGGACGTTTGTTTAGATATTTTCGGCTTCCGCCAGTGTGGAAAGATATTCTCTTACCCGCCCGTAATAAATGCGGAGGAACTTGTTTGCCCCGGCAGTCATGTAGACATAGTAGGGTTTGCCCTGCGCCCGCTTCTTGTCCATAAAGGCATAAACGGGGTCATCAGCAGGAGAACGTTTGATAAGGCCATCCATGATCTGGAAGAGGGTCTT